>Ga0208125_101009_pt1 | contig 11533 bp, 9 predicted proteins | sample LakWasM128_HOW14_2_FD_183938 | JGI IMG/M metagenome (GOLD analysis project Ga0208125, IMG submission 183938) | Freshwater sediment methanotrophic microbial communities from Lake Washington under simulated oxygen tension - Sediment Metagenome... | ecosystem: Environmental > Aquatic > Freshwater >... | reverse complement strand
CCAGTTATTGAAAGGTGGCGAAAATTGCGGATTGTGAAAGGAAAGGGTGGCTAAATGTCCGGCAAAGGTGGCAAGATTTCCGGGTTTTAAAAGACCCTGGAATACCGGCATAACCTATTGATATTAAACGGCGTTAATAAAGCCCAGTTATTGAAAGGTGGCGAAAATTGCGGACGGGTCAGAGAAGGGTGGCTAAATGTCCGGCAAAGGTGGCTAAATTTCCGGCTGCAAAAAGAATAAAAGCAAACTCGGAGTAGTCTGATCACTCCAGGGACTGGCAACAAGGTAAAGCAAAGGTGGCTAAATTTCCGGAAAAGTTTCACAGCTTTTTGTCGGGAATGGGTGCGTAGAGTATCTCAGCCGAATTATGGTTTAAATAGGACTTGACATGGCGGCAAGTGTTTTGAAAGACGACGAGATCAATGCAATAGTCAGAAAGCACAAGGCAATAATTAATTGTGAAAACTCATTGCCCTTGGCTTCTCGAAAAATATTCAACATCTTACTGTTTTTGGTAAAAGAACGGTTTGGTAAGGATACAGAACATCAAGTCGCAGAAAGCGATGTAGTGGCGCTCCTAAACAAAACTGATAGAGATATTACTAATTTACGGATAAATTTTAAAAAACTCGGCTCGACTGTTCTTGAATATAACATCTTGAATAGTGACCTTGATCATTTAAACGGCGTGGGGACAATGATAGCGCCGGCTGTTATCAATACAACTAAAAAACTATGGATATTTTCCTTCCCTCCGAACATTGTTCAATGGGTACAAGATCCTAGTTCTTTAGTTTTCTTGGACATACGAACTCAAGAACGGTTTAGTTCAAAATATACCCAAGCACTTTGGGAAATCTGTGTGGCAAGTTTAGAAGATCAATCTGAATCTTACTTTTCTGTAACGCTTGATGAGTGCAGAATATTATTGTGCGGAAAAGATAATCATCAAACGTATAAAGATTTTAAACGTCGCGTAATATCTGTCGCTGTTAGTGAAATTAATGAGGAGTCACGTTTACATGTTGAATTATTCAAAGAAACAAAGGAGGGCAGAAAAGTTGACGGGTTAGTATTTTACGTTAAAAGAAGCGAACCACTGGAAGAACTACCAATTCTATCAAGCAATAGGTTGTTCGACATAATGGTTGAAGAATTTGGAATCACGACAAATATAGCCACGAAATTATTCAATCAATATGATGAAGATCATATTCAACGAAACCTAGAATATACCGAACAGCAATATCGAAAAGCGCTAAAAAATAAAAAAGCTCAAGAGTTTAATTTGGGCGCTTATGCAACGAGCGCAATTACAAGAAATTACGCCCCTAAATCTCCTCAATTAATTACAAAAATAACTGAAGAAAAAAAACAGAAAGTTGAAGAAAAGGAAAACATAGAAGCTTCTGAGAAAATTGAGCGCAGTAATTTAGTTGTCAGAATCAAGTCATTGTTTAATGAAATCGATCAAACACTCCAAGATAAACTAAAATATGAATTCCAGGCTACAGGCATGCGGGGGCCGGTAAAAAAACTTTTTGAAAACGAGGCATGGTCAGAGCAAGTGCATCATCATTTCTTTGTGTTTCTAGCTTCGCAAATAGAGCAAGGAAAAAAAGGATCGGGTTATGACGAGATAGCAGCTCTAGAATTAAGCAAGACAGACAATTAATTGGCTATAGCCAATAATCGCGTAACATACTGAAAACAATACATTAAACGACACTAAACAGAGTTGAAATAAAACTAAGCAAACCCATAAGCGAATTCCTTAATTCAACTCAAAACACAAGCCCGCATTCTGAAGCGACTATGTCGCTCCAAGCACTTGCATGTAAAAAAGGATAGATATAATAAAAATTAACACACAAGCCAGGTGTTAATAATCAATTTAGAAAGGACATAAACATGTATCTAAAGTCGCCAGGAAATCTGATATTTTCCCCTTCAGACCTCGTGCTTACTATGCGCTCACCATTCGCTTCATGGATGGAGCGCTTCGCAATCGAGAAACCCGAAGTGGTCGTCAACATCCAAACAGACACCGACCCAATAATGGATCTGCTGGCCGCTAAGGGCGGCACGCATGAGCACGAATTCCTGGTGCGTTTGCAGGAGGCGCATGGCATTGATAACGTAGCCATCGTAAAAGGCCGGAGTCCCGAAACAAGGGGCGAAGAAACTTTGAAATATATGAGGGCAGGGTATCAGTACATTTATCAGGCCCAACTGCAACGCGACGAATTCAAGGGTAGTGCAGACTTCCTCGTAAAAAGGAATGGACAATCCTCTTTTGGTGATTACTGGTACGAAGCGTTAGACACAAAGCTTTCCTCTGCGACACAGCCATATTTCTTGATTCAATTATGCTGTTATAGTTGGATGCTCGAAGCCGTTCAGGGCGTTATGCCTGAAGAAGCGGTTATTATGTTAGGCGACTTATCTGAAGATCGCTTCAGGATTGCCCGGTATTACAGTTACTTCGACCGGATAAAAACGGACTTCATGCTTGCTCAACTGGAATTCAAGGCAGATATCGCTTTTAGACCAGACCCGGCTTATTGTAATGACTTTGGGCGTTGGACAACCTACGCAAAAAACTTACTGGAAACGACCGACAGCTTGGCCCTGATCGCCGGTATGCGGAAAAGCCACATTAAGAAACTATATAATGCCGATATCCACACTATGGGAGATTTTGCATTATCCGACAAAGACACAGTTAAAGGCATTCCGCAAAGCACGTTCGCGAAACTGAAAGCACAGGCGAAAATCCAGCATCAATCAAAAGGCCTGGATAAACCATTATTCGAGGTGCTCACAGAAGATAACGGCAAAGGCTTAAGCGCATTACCTCCGGCGTCGAACATCGGACTCGATGTGTTCTTTGATATTGAAGGACATCCTTTATTGGACGGCGGACTGGAATACCTCTGGGGTGCAAGTCATCAAGATCCACTTGCCCCACAAGGCAAGGGCTACGCATTTAATGACTGGTGGGCGCACACGCCAGAGCAAGAAAAAACGGCCTTTGAAGCTTATATAGACTGGGCTTATGCCCGTTGGCAAATAGATTCATCAATGCATATTTACCACTATGCCAACTATGAAGTTGCTGCGATGCGCAGACTGTCGACGCGCTATGAGACACGAATCAAAGAAGTCGCGGAGCTGTTGGCAAATAATGTGATGGTCGATTTATATGCGATCGTCCGGAACGGATTATTAATTGGCGAACCCAAATATTCCATCAAGAATGTAGAGCATCTTTACCGTGCCAAACGCACAACCGAGGTAGCCAATGGCGGCGATTCGGTTATTTTTTATGAGGCATGGAGAGAGCAGGGCGGTGTTGACCGGTGGTGCAATGACGAAAACGGCTATCAACTTTGGCTGTCTTCCCCGGAAAACTTTGATTGGGCTCCTTGGCCCGAGCTAAAAGACATCCGGGATTACAACATCGACGACTGCGAGTCGACGCTGGAGCTGGTCGCTTGGTTGCGGGAACAGCAAGCACTCGCCGGCATTAGCTATACGCCCAAAGACCAGACTACTCAATCTGGACAGGAAAAGACCGACAGGCAGCTTCAGATAGCGGACAAAAAACAAGCGCTGAAGGACTGGCAAAAACGCCTGTCTGATCGTTTCGAGGATGATGAGCAACTAAAGAACGATTCCAATGCTCAATTAATGATGTCGCTGATCGGATTCCACAACCGGGAGCGCAAACCGAAAATATGGGCGTACTTCGAACGGTTGGAAAAGACCGACGACGCACTGATTGACGATGACACTTGCCTGCACGACGTTGTGATCAAGGGTTGGGAAGCAATCGAGAAAGGCTTTAAGCTAACAGGTCACTTCGATATCAAGCAGCCGGTCCGAAAAGACAAGTTCGGGGCGGCCAGCATCCGGGAAACGAATGCAAAAGTAAAATCGATTCAATTTAGTGAATCCGAAAAAAACGGCGTTGTTGAGTTTGATATTGGCGTAGAGGAGGGGGCCGATGCTATAGAGATTGGCACTCGCCTGACCTTATTCGCCGACGAACCTTATATCAACACCGAAACCCTGGAAACCAGGCTTTGCGAAGTTACTGAGGCGCTATTCAATCAGACATTGCCAGGGGCCATTAGCGCTGTCCTAAACAGAAGCAAACCCTCATTTCGGGATGGCAATCATTACCTACCGATTAATCGAGACATATACCAGGAAGACGACGCCTACCTGATAGCCATCACCAACGCGGTACGGGCGATGGATAATAGTTGTTTATGCATCCAAGGTCCTCCGGGAGCCGGAAAAACGTTTACGGCCAAAACGGTTATCGCCGAACTGGTAAAAGAAGGGATGCGGATTGGCATAATGTCCAACAGTCATGCCGCCATCCTGAACTTGCTGGATTCGCTGCACGATATCACCGGGAACGCACGTATCGCAAAAGTCGGTGGGTTTGCCAACGCCGTCGCGTTCGAGAAAAAATACAGCGAAGCCGAATTTCCGAACTATCGGTATCGGACCAGCATGAGTTTTACCAAAAAAGAGCCGTACGAATCATTCTCGGTTGTCGGCGCAACCGCTTATGCTTTTGCGGGTAGCGCAGCATTCGAAAGCCCGGTCGATTACCTGTTTGTCGATGAAGCAAGTCAGGTCGCTTTGGCGAATCTGATTGCAGTGGCCGGCGCCGCCAAGAACATAGTATTGATGGGCGATCAAATGCAGCTCGAACAGCCGATCCAGGGAAGTCACCCAGGCGAATCCGGAGCGTCGGCACTGGAATACATCTTGGGCAACCACGGCGTTATTCGGGATGACGTTGGAATCTTTCTTGAAAGAACATATAGAATGCATCCAGATGTCTGCCTGCCTTTGTCAGAGGTAGTTTACGACGGAAAGCTGTGTGCCGCCGCTAACAACAACCGCCAGAAAATTACCATTCCTGACCTGGGAGTGATCACGGAATCAAGCGGCATCATGGTCGTCAGTGTAGAGCATGACGGCAACCGGCAGAGCAGCGAAGAGGAGGCCGAGATTATTCGCAGGCTGATTGTCGAGCTAAAGTCAGGATCTTTTACTGACAAACATAGTGAGCAACGACCCATAACCGACACGGATATCATGGTGGTCGCCCCATACAATATGCAAGTAAATTTATTGCGCGAATCCCTTGATTGCGAATGCGCGATCGGAACGATCGATAAATTCCAAGGCCAGGAGGCCGCAATAGTAATCGTGTCCATGTCCGTGAGCGATGTTGAAGAGTCCGCACGAGGACTGGATTTTCTCTTTGATATAAATAGGTTAAACGTGGCCGTGTCTAGGGCCCAGGCGCTGGCAATAATTGTCGCTAACCCAGGTTTGGAAAAATGCACAGTGAATAGTCTTGAGCAGATGGAAAAGGCCAGTTTCTTTTGCCGGTTGTTGCAAAAGCAGTCCAGAGCAGTCTAAAACATCATCTGCTCTTGCGCATATCACAAACGGGTGTATTGTTTTTAGTAAGTGTATAACCTAAGGTTATCCAAAGAAAACAGATCTGAGCCGTCGTCTGATGACGCCTTATACTGGGTATGAAGAGCAGAACAAAACACACTTTTTATTTAGCGGCTAGCCGGTTGATGTTTATGCTATTAAGATTAATCGACATCAAGCCATATCCAGGCTTACCAAAATATTCAGACAACAATGGAGCCAACAATGACAATTGAAATTGAAGATAGCGCTCGTTTCCAGATGAAAATTAAAAAAAACCGCAGCTACCGAATCAGGCGTTGGAACGGGCGCTACCCAAACCTGTCAAAAGCACGGTTCTGGCTATTCGCGATGTTATCGCGCTGGCTGGCAAGGACCGGCTACTTGGTCGTGATAGTCGCGAAGAGGGGATGCGGTAGTTCGCTGCTCTGTGATTATGCGACGCCAGTCCAGGTGTTATGTTTTATTGATGAGGCGATACAAGGGCGACCTCATGTGCTTCAAGCCGCCGACATACCTTTAGGCGTATTTACCCTGAATGAGCCAATGGCGCTAGAGCAGACAGCATTGCTCGAAGTGATCCGGCAAAGAGCGGCCGATCAACAAGGATTTATCCTGTCTGCGCAAACGCTCGAAGATGGTTCTGAGCTGTACCAAGAATGGCTGTGTGGCGGTAACAACAAGATGGTAGTCTTCGAAATCGAACCGCTTCCGATGATAGTCCGATAAGATCATCCACCCTAACTTGAGGAATCGACACGATGTCCAACCAAGAAACGACACACGACCGCCTTTGGGATGAAGCCAAGGCATTACAGCGCCAGCCAGGAACGCATGCCACAGAAAGTAAGGCTCGCCATAAGTCAACACTCCACCTGCTCAATGGCTGCGCCCTGATCTTTGTTGGCGTATGGATAGCCAATGGCAACTTCCTGTCCATCGGCGGTCTGGTCGCCTGTCTTGGGAGTTTAGGTATTCTTATGGAGCTTCCTGATAGTATGGATGAGATGCAGGATCGACAGGCAAAGCAGCAAGAAAAGTATTCCCAGGAACCGTCTGATAACGTTAATTAACTCTGGCATAACCCCGGCCCATTCGGCGCTCCCGCTCCCGTACGGTCGCGTCAATCGTTGCTCGGTAGCAGGGCCTGGCAACATAACCCACTGCCGTTATGCTGATAACAACCCCCAGCATAATTCATAACAGCGTATAGCACACAGCATTCAGATCGGCGCGACGGCCAAAGCACTGAGCGCCAGCTTATAAGCCCGGCCAGAAATGCCAAAATGAATCACAACGGCTATTTAGCCGGAAATGATGGCGTGGCTGTTCTTTATAACGGCAAACTGTCGTATTTCGAAGCGTACCGGGCTAAAGTCAATGAAAGTCTGAATTGCAATTCAGCGGTAGTCGGACAAGATCATTATTGGCAGACGAAAGAGGCCGAAAAGGAATACGAGCGGCAAAAGTGGAAGCCAATCGATGGGATAACGATTTCGCCCAACCACCTTTCAAATCAGAGAATGGACAATCGGATCTAAGAGCAATGGATTCACAAAAGCCTAGTCCTTATATTTGTTATGCGAGACACCCTTGTTTCACCACTTGCATCTTCTCAGGTTCGTGGGAAACTTAATATCAGATAATTAATTTTGAATAGTCTTGGAACAGAGCTTGAGACAAGCAAAGCCGGAAATGACTTAAATAACAGGACCTGTGGAAGTCAACCAACCCCGCACTAAAGGACGGAGCTTGCAAAAGCCAGGTTGACCAGGCTCAGTGTTGGGTAACTAACAACACTACGTATGTAAAAGGTCGTACAGACTTACCCTGGGATGCTTCCTAAGTCCCAGGCTCTAAAAGGAAAAGATCAAGCTGGGGCAAGGTAAAACCCCGAAGGTCTTTTTCGTCACAGGGTTAACCTGTGGGAGCCGTTTACATACATTGTCGAAGGGAGAGGATCGCCAGTGATGGCGATCCCGTTACCAGACCCGTAAGGGTGATTTTTAGAATGCAAACAAGGTGAAAAATGGCCGTATTCGTCCTCGATAAACACAAGCAACCGCTGATGCCCGCATCGGAAAAGCGTGCTCGGCTGTTATTGTCTCGAGGGCGTGCGGTGGTAGTCAGGCGCTATCCGTTTACGATCCGGCTGAAAGATCGGGTCGGCGGTGATCGGCAACCGCTTCAAATCAAGTTAGATCCGGGCAGTAAATCCACTGGGGTTGCGCTCGTTCGGGAAAGCGAAGTGATCTCGATATCAACCGGCGAGATCGCCAAGCATCTTCATATCCTAAACCTGTTCCAGCTTAACCACCGTGGACAAGCCATCAGTGATGCACTGAAATCCCGATCCGGGTTTCGACGCCGCCGTCGCAGCAAAAACCTGCGTTATCGTAAAGCCCGGTTTAATAACCGCACCAAGAAAGCCGGCTGGCTGGCGCCCTCGTTGCAGCATCGGGTAAACAGCATCTTGCGTCTGGTCGAAAAGATCCGGAAGTTGTCGCCAGTGACCTCGAGCGCACAGGAGTTGGTACGGTTTGATATGCAGCAGATGGAAAACCCCGAAATCAGCGGCGTCGAGTACCAGCAAGGCGAATTAGCCGGGTTTGAAGTGAAAGAATACCTGCTGCTCAAATGGAATCATCAGTGCGCGTATTGCGATAAAAAGGATATCCCGTTGGAAGTGGAACATATTATCGCCAGGATCAATGGCGGCACCAACCGCGTGAGCAATTTAACGCTGGCTTGCCGATGTTGTAACCAGTCCAAAGGGGCACGGTCGATTGAGGATTTCTTGAAGCATCAACCGGCACGGTTAGCCGCCATCAGAAAACAAGCCAAAGCGTCGTTAAAAGATGCCGCTGCCGTGAACAGCACGCGCTGGGCATTATTCAATGCCTTGAAAGCTACCGGCTTGAAAGTCAGCACGGGATCGGGTGGCTTGACCAAGTTCAATCGCAAGCAACACGGCATACCGAAAACCCATGCGCTGGATGCCGCCTGTGACGGCCAGTTTGATACCATCACTAACTGGTCATTGCCGGCACTGGAGATCCGCTGCATGGGTCGGGGTAGCTATCAACGCACCCGCTTGACCCGTTACGGCTTTCCGCGCGGTTACCTGATGCGCCAGAAATACGTCCATGGCTTCCAGACCGGGGACCGCGTGAAGGCGACCGTAACGAAAGGCAAGAAAATAGGCACGTATCATGGCCGGGCGGCAGTTCGTTTCAGCGGCTCTTTCAACATCACAACCGCCCACGGCGTGATCCAAGGCATCAGCTACAAGGCCTGCACGTTGATTGCCCGGAATGACGGCTATGACTATAGTTTTCAACCCAAGATAGCCAACTAATGGAGAATGCGAGTCAGGGGCGGCTCTCGCCGATGCGCTATCCCTCACTGCCATGAACGACGGTGTCTCTCGCGCAATAACAGATGAAAAAAATATTACATACCTTATTCATCATTTTCGCAACTGCCGGATATCTAATCGGCGGTTTTCGATTAACTGACAACCTGCACGTTCGCGGAGTCATTTGGTTTTCCGTATGCCTGTTCTTGGTGACATGGATTTCCCGCAAATATAGACAGTACAGGTTGACCGCTGAAGTATCTAAATTTAAAAACAAGACCAAACATTCACCCATTAAAGGCGATATTTATACGCCCTTGAATTATTTCGCCGGCTCAAGACAATCAATATTCGATTGTAATGGCAACGTGACTGGCAAAACTGGCAAATCAATACTTCCAAATATTAAATTTATGGATGTATAAAAAGCGAAGTTTTGGACAGCGCTCTATCTGTGGCTTTCCTAACGATTCCTTGATGTGTCAACACTTTTCCGGACACAAAGTTAAGCAGATTTTAGCTGCATTTCGTAGTCCACTGGCGACACATAGTGATTGGCAGAATGAAGCCGTTCACGGTTATAAAACACTTCGATATATTCAAATATATCCTGCTTAGCCTCGGCTCTGGTTTGGTAGCGCTGATGATGAACCAGCTCTGTTTTCAGCGTATGAAAGAAGCTTTCCGAGACGGCATTATCCCAGCAGTTACCTTTACGGCTCATGCTCTGGATGATGCCATGTTGCTGCAATAGTGCGCGATGACTGTCTGAGGCGTATTGGCTGCCTCGATCGGTATGCCAAAGCAAGCCCTTGCCGGGTTTACGTTGCCAAGTGGCCATCAGTAGCGCGTCGTTCACCAATTTAGCCCTCATGTGCTCAGCCATTGACCAGCCGACCACCTGCCGTGAATACAAATCGATCACCACCGCCAAGTATAGCCAGCCTTCCTGGGTATGAATATAAGTGATGTCGCCGACATAAGCCTGATTCGGTTCCGGCGCCGTGAACTGCCGATCCAGGTGATTGGGCGCAATAGGTAGGTTATGTTGGGAATTCGTGGTGGCTTTGAATTTGCACTTAGTTTTACAGGCCAAACCCGCCACCCTCATTAACCGGCCGATACGCCGTCGGCTGACCCGCCGATCCCGGTTGATTAAGGCTTCTTTGAGTCGGCGCGTGCCATAGTTTCTCCGGCTCTTTTCGAACAAGGTCTTGATCACTTCAGTGAGTTCTACATCGTCTTTTTTAGCGGCGGTTCGAGGGGACTTTAACCAAGCATAGTAAGCGCTACGGGAAACAGTCATGAACCGGCACATTGATTTAACAGGAAATTCAGTCTCATGCTGCTTGATCCAGGCGTACTTCACCGTTGCTCCTTGGCAAAATACGCCGCTGCTTTTTTTAATAGGTCGCGCTCCTCTATTAAACGGGCGTTTTCTTTCTTCAACCGCTTCAATTCTTCGTAAAGATGCTCATCGGTTCGAACGGTTTTGTTGGGTTCTTTTGGCTGGCTATATTTGTTGATCCACGTATGGAGCGTATTGGCGTTAACCCCTAAATCTCTGGCGGTCTGGGCGATTGGCTTCTCTGATTCCAGGGCCAGCTTGACTGAGGATTCCCTAAATTCGGCGCTGTAAGTTTTTAGTTTTTGTTTTTCTTGATCCATTTTCGACACACTCTCTAATTTCAGATTATTTTAGATTGTGTGTCCGGTTTAGTGTAGCCACTTCATGAACACTTGAAACAAGGCTGAACTCCTAAATCTAAAAGGAACTAAAAATGTCATCGTATCTTTTGCTTGCTTTACTAACCATTCTTGCTATTGCCGCGTATCAAGTAGGCGGAATAACGAAAGCATTACCCACTTTGTTCGCAATGATAGCTGTTACCTCATATTACACAGGCGGTTTTAGCCTGACCGATGCTGAGGCCCGCGATATCGCTTTGTTATCCATGTGTCTGTTCTTTGTTTCATGGATTTATTATGAGTTTAAGCGATATCGATTGAGTGACGAATTAACCAAATATAAAGAGGTATTAGAGCAGCACGGCTTGAGCCTCCATAACTACCAACATCCCATTAGTGTCCATGGTGAACTTGAAGAAGCTTTGTGTTTTTTTTCTAATTCAGGACACATCATATTCGATCAAGATGGCAAAGTAGTTGGTCGATTTCTGCTCACCGATATTAAAGACATTAAATAAACAACCACGGAAATTCATTATGGCAAAAGATAAACACGTTACCGAACCCGACGTACATGGCTATCAAGTTCGTATAGTCCGGCGAGGAAAAGAAAATAGCCGGTATTTCTCCCATAAGTTATGGGGTAACAAAAATAACTCACTATCTGCCGCTATCAGCTGGAGAGACCAGATGCTGATCACTTTAAAAGGCAGTAGATCTCGGTTTTTGAAGCCACCCAAAAATAAAACCACCACCGGCGTCACCGGCGTATCCAGAACTATCAAGTATGATCATCGTAAAGATAAAAGCTATCTTTGTTATACCGTATTTTGGGTCAATAAAGGTAAAGCCAGTAACAAAACGTTTCAGGTCGGCAATATTGATAAGGTAACAGCTGACGATGAATTGCATGCGTTTCGCACTGCCAAGCTATTTAGAAGCTGCTATGAGCATTCAATTGATAATGACCTGGAATTTTATGATCACAAATTTTCCGGATGGAAGAAAACCCGT
>Ga0208125_101006_pt1 | contig 11550 bp, 10 predicted proteins | sample LakWasM128_HOW14_2_FD_183938 | JGI IMG/M metagenome (GOLD analysis project Ga0208125, IMG submission 183938) | Freshwater sediment methanotrophic microbial communities from Lake Washington under simulated oxygen tension - Sediment Metagenome... | ecosystem: Environmental > Aquatic > Freshwater >... | reverse complement strand
TTTGATCTTCATAAATCTCCTTTGGTTTAAAAAAGGAGATTTAATTATTTGGCCTGTAGAAGTCACTGACTAAACATTAAACTAATGGGATAATTCTAGAATGAAAACATTCCTCATTTTGTCTCTCCTTTCAGTCTCTAGCTGCGCCCTCTATCACGAGATCGTCACACCGGCGAAGCCGAAGCCACCCGAAGTGATGAAGGCGACAACTGCAGTTGAATCAATTGAGAAGTCTCAAGTTATCCGACCATCGACAGTCACTTACGAAGATGTCATCTCAAAAAACTGGGATTACCGAAAGCAGCTCGGCACTTACACTGCAGTCACTGTCTCTCATGATAAAAAAGCCACGTTGATTATCCTGCGCGATCCATACGCGAATATTTCAGCAGGTCTTCAAGTCGTTGGATCGAAAATGAAGTACCGTGAAGGTCATTCAGTTGAGGTAAAACTCGATAATGATTTTATGATCCAAAAAGTGGAGCCGACTGACGGTGATTCAATTAAATTTTCTGATGGGATGAAATTCGCGGAGTCTTTAAAGAACAAGAAGCAGGTTTCTGTGGAAGTGCTTGGAGAAGAAGGCCCGAAGAAATACTTATTTGATATCTCGGGCCTTCAGGAATTTTTTACTACGATTTAGTATTTCGGTTTCATGAACTTGATAGTCATACGATCTGATTCTCCGATCGCAAGATACTTATCTTTATTCTTCTCACCCATTTTAAGCGTTGGTGGAAGAGTCCATACACCTTCCGGATGATCTTTAGTGTCTTTCGGATTTGCGTTGATTTCCGATGAGCCAACAAGTTTGAATCCAGCACGAGCTGCGAGTTCAATGACATCTTGTTCACGAACATAACCAGATTTTGCGAGTGGATCTTCTTGTTCAGGCTTAGCTCTGTGTTCTACCACACCAAGAATCCCACCTGGCTTAAGCACATCATAAAAAGCTTTGAAGGCCTGCTCTTCACCTTTTGCCATCATCCAGTTGTGAACGTTTCTGAAAGTAAGGACAATATCCACTGAATTGTTTTTTGGAAATTTGATGTTTGATGGTGGAGAGAATGTCACTAGTTCCATTTGTTTTGAAACTTGCGGGTATTTCGCCCTCCAGTCGTTGATGATTCCTTCATTCGTTTTGAAGTATGGTTTATCAGCAACCGGCATGCCTGCAATGTATTTTCCATTTTCAGCAAGTAATGGAGCGAGGATTTCCATGTACCAACCCTGTCCTGGAGAAACTTCAAGTACTGTCATTTCAGGAGTTACCCCAAAAAATTTTAATGTCTCAACCGGATGGCGGTAAACATCACGCGGTTTGTTTAAAGGTGAACGATAACCGGAGTCAACTGCTTCTTCGATCGACTCTGGAATTTTCAGAGGATCTTTTTGAGATGAACAGCCGGCAAACAAAATGAGTGTCGATAATAATAGGTATTTCATGAGAATATTATATGCTAAATTCTCCGTATGCCTACCGACTTTAAAAAGCTCATGTTCGCCCGATTCTTTTTCACCTTCGCAGTTCAGATGCAGGCAATCGTTCTCGGGTGGCGAATGTATGAACTCACTCATGATGCACTTTACCTCGGCTTCATTGGATTAGCAGAAGCGGTTCCAGCTTTGAGCTTAGCCTTGTTTGCGGGTTATATTGTTGACCGTAGTCGTCCGTTAGTTGTTTACCGCAGAGTCATTTTTGTGAGTTTAACTTCCGGGTTCTTGATGCTCTTCACACAATTGAAAACTTTTAATGTTGAACCTGATTTGCAGATCACTCTTTTATTTGTGTCTTCATTTCTCACAGGATGTGCCCGCGCTTTTTCACAGCCGTGCATGTATTCACTTGTTCCCAAACTCATCCCGCGTGCTCTTCTTCCGAAATCATCAGCATGGATGTCTTCCGCGATGCAGACCGCCCGTATGTCTGGTCCAGCGCTCGGAGGAATTCTTTTTGGTTTCATCGGTGTTTCAGGAACTGCGTCGATTATCTGTTCATGTTTAATGGTGACTTGCATTTCGATGTACATGATTAGCTTTAATCCTCCGGCCAATACTCCGGAGCCTGGTAAATCCATTAAAGAAGATCTTCTTTCGGGTTTGCGTTTTGTACTCACGCATCCGATTTTATTTCCAGCAATGTCACTCGATATGATTGCCGTACTATTCGGTGGAGTGACAGCACTCCTTCCGGTCTTTGCAGCAGAAATTCTTTTCATCGGCCCGCAAGGTCTTGGACTTCTCCGCGCAGCTCCCGCACTCGGTGCTTTCCTTATGAGTGCGTATCTCATTAATCAGGATATAAAGAAGCGAGCAGGTTCAAAACTTTTCTGGTCTGTGATCGGATTTGGTTTTTGCATCCTGGTTTTTGCGATTTCTAAAAATTATATTCTTTCATTTGTAGCACTGGTTCTCGCAGGTTGCTTTGATAGCGTCAGCATGGTGATTCGAACTTCAGCTGTACAGTTGAACTCTCCGGATCAGATGCGCGGAAGAATCTCTGCCGTGAATTCTATTTTCATTGGTTCATCCAATGAGATCGGTGAATTTGAATCTGGTTTAACTGCTCGTTTGATGGGTGCTATGCCTGCTGCCGTTTTTGGTGGAGTGATGTGCCTGTTATCGGTGGGAGTGATTGCAGTGATGTCGCCGAAGCTAAGAAAAATGGATTTAGAATAATCCAGCAGCATCCATGTCACCGGATCATTCTAGATTCATTTTTTCTCTATTCTAATATTCCGTAAATATGCACTGAAGATGAACACAACTGCTCTGGTTCTTTCCTCGTAATAAAACCAACCTAGTTAGTGCGTTGGCATTGTTTATGTTCAGCAGGAAAATATGCTGAACGAGTTTTAACTGAGGAGGAATTATGGCCACCATTTTTCATCCAAGACCAAACTACCTACCGGCCCACGACGTAACATCACACACTCATCATCGCGTGAGTTCCATGTTGTATATCGTTCCTGTGGCGCGCTTTCTGTTATCTATTATGTTTGTTCTTGCAGGTATAAATCACTTTTCTAGTGCAAGCATCAGTTATGCTGCCTCACAGGGGATACCCATGGCAGATATACTGGTACCAATCTCAGGAGTGATAGCTTTAGTCGGAGGATTAAGTGTTCTGACTGGATTTCATGCGAGGGTGGGAGCAGTTCTGCTTTTGCTTTTCATGGTTCCAGTAACAATTCTCATGCACCAATTTTGGAATGTCGCTGATCCGCAAATGGCGCAAATGCAAATGTCTCATTTCTTGAAGAATGTCTCTATGATTGGAGGTGTTCTTTTAGTTTGCTTCTATGGAGCAGGTCCAATCAGTGTCGACAATCATTTAGCGAAAAGAAGAGCGAGAAGGTAATTACCTTCTCGCCTCGTCTACTCCACGAACTAGATCTTTTAATTTAGCTACTTTGAATTTGAGTTTTGTACCAAGTTTGATTCTTGGCTGCTTAACCATTGAACCATCACATAAAGTTCCATCAGCATCTGCACTCATGAGTTTCTGCATGAATTCTTCTTTCGATAAATCCACGGCCGACTTCTTCATGTATTTTGCATACAACTTATCTGACTTCATCCCTTCACGATCAAGATGATTCTCTGCAAGAGTTCTTAAAATGAGATCAATATTATTCAACGTTACTGCAGTCACAGTTGTGTCCACACCGACCGCCACGACTCCCGTGGCTGCTCCCAACATCGCTCCACCGACAGCATAGCCTAATCCACTCCAGCCTTCTGCATGGTTCGCTATGCCAAGCCCTACGCCGGCCATCCCACCAACATAAGTTGACGCTACAGTGCCAGCGACTGCTACCACAGGTGTAAGGCCAAGTTTAATAATCAGCTGTTTTCTTCTTCCCAGATACTCATCCATACAGGTGGTTTCAGGGTTAATCGTTTTAAGATGCGCTTTGATTTCTTTAATTGTGATTTTAGAGACTGGCTCAGCGTCCGCGAAGAGATTCGTACAAGAGATAAGAAGCATTACTGTTAGTAATTTTTTCATGGTTTCTCCTTGAGAAACCCAGAAGTACCACAGTGCCGAATGGAAATGGGTCTTTTGAAAACATTACCAAAGATCTTAAGGTAAACTTCGTTTTCCATTGTATTTTGATTTACATATATTGCGCGGAATTCAATTAGCGGGAAGCTGGGTGAAATAATATCCCCTGCTTCCCGCGCCTGTATCAAAAAAAAGCTACTGATTATTTGTCGCTAACTGTGTTGAAGTCGAAGACTTCACTGACTGTCTGATATTCTTAATTCTACCAGCGTAGCCAGAAACTTGTGCTGTCACTTCTTTCCAAGCTCCAAAGAAATAACTTTCTACTTTGATCATGTATTGAGGTGCAACCAGAACGTCTGCTTTGTTGGGAACAACAGCATTATAAGCAGCCGCTGATTTTGTATCTTCTACAATTCCACCAGCGAAAAGTGAGAAACCCTGACCGCCGCCATCGTAAGCTACGCCATCAGCATAGTTCTTTGATGATTTGATATCGATAACACCGAATAGTTTTGTATGGTGAGCAGAACCCTGGATTTTTTTAGACATATCTACGTCCATATCGGCCTGAAGATCAGAACGAACTTTAACGTCAAGGCTACCGCTCTTTTGAGAACGATTGATAGTGCTTGAACAAGATACGAGCGTGAGGGTAGAGGCAATAATTGCCAGCGAAAGTACTTTCATGGAAACTCCTGTTAGTTGATAAATCAATTAGAAAGCAGCTCCTTATTTTTTCAAACTAAATATATTAAGAGGCAAAAGACTCCCGCCGCTTATCGATGCCGGTTTGCTGATAAAATCAGCAAATGAAAACTAAACTTTTGAATGTATGGTTTCTTGTTCTTTTCCTCTCTAGTTGTGCGTCTCCGCACATCGCGAGATTACCAGGAAGTGAAACCACTCCGCCAGTTTACACGAACCCCAGAGTTGCGAGCCCGGATTACCCGCTCGTATTCCAGAGAGCTCGTGAGCTTCTCATTAATTCCGAAGACAAAAAGATTAAAACGATTCCAGAAAACTACGTGGTCGAAAGACTCGCAGATGATCCTGACTATTTAAAAAAATCTCAGGCACAATTAATTGCAGAACTCGATGCAACGATTCCGAAGCCAATTGATCCAACAACTCACACTCGCCTCCTTCCACCTGAAGGCATGCCTGGCTATTCAGACATGAAGCTGTATGTGAACCATCCTTACTACATGGGTACAAAACTTGTTCCTGCTTCAAACATGATTGAAGTCTGGAAAGCATTCATTCGGTCTGCTTCAAAAGAAATCATCTTAAACGTTTTTGATTTTGATCTGGAAGAAGTGGCCGACGAACTTATTGCTCAGGCAAAGAAAGGTCGCTACGTTCAAGTCGGCATTGATAAGAAAAGTGTTATTGATGTGAGACCAGAAGTTAAAGCTGTTCACGATAAACTTGTCGCTGGTGGCGTAAAAGTGACAGGCGTTCTCCCTGTGGGACTTAACCATCAGAAGATCACTGCTATCGACTGGTCTATCCCGAAAAAAGCTTCGGTTCTTTTCTCTTCCGGAAACCTTACACGCTCTTGTCTTGAGCCTGAAGGGGACCTGAAAGGAACGAAGCCTCTTCCTCCCGAATCAGTTCCCAATGCAAACCACTTCATCACAATGAAGAGCTGGGTTCTTGCTAACCTTGTTCAACATGAACTTACTAAGACATTAAGTCCTGACTATCTCCTGAGGGGCCGCGATTATCCGATTAACGGCTCTTACCAGGTGACTGGTCCGGGTGTTGATCCACAAACATTCGAAGCTTACCCTGAACCGTCTCTTACAATCAGTTTCACACCTGGTGGTGGGATGAAGAGTATTAATAAAAATCTCATCGCTCACTTCATTAAACGTGAGACAGGTAAGATTCGTATGCTTCAGTTTGCTTATTCATCTGAAGAAGTTGATAAGGCCCTCCTCTTCCGTGCGGAACAGGATTATCAGGTTGATAACAAATTCGATTTCCTTTCAGTGGGAGACACTCCATTTGCCATGATGGATTGGTCTAAGTTTCTCGCGATGTCAGGCATGAAGCGCGTGAATGAAGGCGAAGGCAAGACTAAAAAAGTGACGTATTTAATTGATCCGGAAAATGCCTGGAACGTATCTCTCGGTGAAGAATTGATGAAAGACGTTCGGAAGAAAATCTATATCGCTCCAAAGATTTACGGTAACAATTCTGTGAAGATCGAAGGCAAAGGCACGAAAGTTAATGCCAAGATTCACCACAAGATTCTTGCTACAGAGAACTACGCGATCATTGGGACTTCATTTAATTTCAGTGAAGGTGCCGAATCAAATAACGAACAGATTCTCGTTTTCCGAGACAAAAATCTTGCAAAAGCAGTTGATGGAATGGTCCGCTATCTCATAAAAACTTCGCCAGGAACCGTTTCCGCGGAAGCTCTTCGCAGGAATAAGTACGGAAGTAGTGATGATGAAGGATCGGATCCGGAAGACATTACTGGCGGGAAAAAGCCTGACGCTAAAAAACAATAATTGAATTGCAAAGGCGAACCTAGTTCGCCTTTCTTTTTAAAGCATCTTTCTCGAAGATATAAATCCCAATACAGACTTTTTGTTCAGGCCCAGATTCATAAGAAGCATAACTCTTACCAATCAAAAACTTCATTTTCTTTCCGGTCTTATCTTTAAGTTCTGCCACACCAAGATCTGAACTACCAGTGAACGATTCCTTACTTAAGGCCTTGCTTGATCCTTGATCATAGAACGCGCAAAGAAGATCCTCTTTGGTATCAGGAACCTTCTCGCATCTCACATCGAACGCAGCAGCTGGTGCTTCCTTCAATTGTCCTTTCTCAAGATCAACTGAAAGTGATTTGCATTTCTCGAAGGCAAGAAGAACGTTATCTGTAAGAGGAACCCCTGCAAAAGCAGGGGCCATGAATAAAAGAATTAAACTAAGAATTCGCAAGCTCTCTCTCCACTGCTTTAACAATCACTGGATCCATTGGATCAAGCTCAGGTGAGAAGCGATCTACCACTTCACCTTTTTTGTTAACAAGAAACTTTTCAAAGTTCCATTTGATATCGTTTTCTTTGCCAGAGATAAGACCTTTTTCTGTAAGGCGAGAAATGAGTGAACCGCCCTCTTTCATCGTCGTCACTGGCTTTGTTGTCGTGAGGTAGTTATAAAGAGGATGTTGGCCCTCACCTTTCACAACAATCTTTTCGAACATAGGAAAATTCACGCCGAAGTTCATTGTACAAAACTGCTGAATTTCAGAGTTTGATCCTGGTTCCTGCGCAAGGAATTCATTTGCTGGGAAACCAAGAACCTCTAAGCCTTTTTCACGGTAGTTCTTGTAAAGTGTCTCAAGACCTTCATACTGCGGAGTTAAACCGCATTTTGAAGCGACATTCACAACCAACATCACTTTGCCTTTATAAGCATTAAGTGAAGTTGATTCACCACTGATTTTCTTAACATCAAAATTATAAACGTTCATATATTCTCCTTATCGGGATTTTGTAGTGGAAGGCCAACGTGAAAGGTGGAACCTTTTCCAATTTCACTCTGTACCCAGATCGTTCCACCGTGTGATTCAACAATTTCTTTCGAGATAAATAATCCAAGGCCCAGACCACTCACTTCCGAAGAATTGATAGCTCGCTCAAATCTTCCAAAAATTCTCACCAAATCTTCTTTTGCAATACCATAACCATGATCAGTCACAGAAAGAACCGCATAGTTCTCTTGTTTTTTTATTGAAATTTCAATCGGCTTACCTTGTCCGTAACGGATGGCATTTGTGAGGAGATTTCCAATTACTTGTTCCAGGCGGAATCGATCCCACTCTCCACAAAGATTTTTCTCAGCAAGGATTGATGGAAGATGCAAACCTGCCGCTTCAAACAATACGCTCATTCTGAAAACTACTTCGCGAACAATATCGCCAATATCATGCGGACCACGATCAAGTTTCAATTTCCCGGTACGGATACGTGATACATCAAGCATGTCATCAATCAGTCGCGTAAGTCGTCCAACGAGATCACTTGTCTGATGAGATTGAGTCATTAGTCGCTCTTGAGAGAATTCTTTCCCTTGAGCTAATGATCTTAGTGTCAGTTGCGCCTGAAGCTTCAGTGAAGTGAGAGGTGTTTTTAATTCATGAGAGGCAATCGACAAGAATTGATCGCGAGCAACCAGAGCTTCTTCAAGCTTGCGTTCTTTTTCTTCCGCACGCTGAAGGGCCGCAACCTGGTTGGTTACTTCAATCGCCATATTGAGAATACCAGTTGTGAGATTGTTCTCGTCTTTCATGGGTTCATAGAACAAGTCAAAATATCGATCAACTATCGTACCGTCTTCTTGCACGATCTTAATAAGTTTAGAAACAAAACTTTTCCCTTCACCGCTATTATAAATCTCATCGAGAAGTTGAATCACACCTTGCTCTTCAAGTTCTGGAACAGCGGCCCTGATAGGCTTGCCTTTGATATCTACATGCTGAATGAATTTCATCCCGGCCGGATTGATCATCTCCACAATGTGCTCAGGACCATTCATAACTAGAATAACAACTGGTGCCTGATTGAAGAGAGTGTAAATGCGAAGACGTTCTTTATCCGCTCTGTCTCGCGCATTCTTTTGAACTTCAATATCAGTTGTCGTTCCTACCCAACGAACAATCTTTTTGTGATCATCACGGATAGGAATCGCACGCGATACGTGCCAGCGATAGGAACCATCTGCCATACGAAGACGATATTCGGCAGCCACACCTGATTCATGATCAAGCGTATCTTTCCAATTGATGGCCGTAGCAATTCTATCTTCAGGGTGGATGACGTTAAGCCAACCATCACCAAGATTATCTTTGAGAGTTGTGCCTGTAACACGCGGCCAGTTCTCGTTAAACCAAATGGCTCTTCCTTCATCGTCTGCAATCCACACGAGTTGTGGCATAACTTCAGTGAGGGAGCGGAAGCGAGCCTCGTTTTCACGCGCTAAAGTTTCCGCCTTTTTTTGTTCAGTAATATCGTAAGTGAGTCCGAGAAATCCGCGAATTGTTCCGTCTTCCGCGAAGTCCGGTGAATATATTTGTTCTGTATATCTCATCCCGAGATGTTTTAGTTTTAGCTCAGAAATGAACCTAACCTTCTCACCTCTTAATGCACGCTCCATGAGTTCACGTCGGTCTTCAAAATGTTCCTGCCCAATAACTTCAGATGCAAATTTTCCGATCACATTTTTAGGATCAATATTGAACCATTCTAAATATTGTTTATTGGCGTAACGGTAGCGAAAGTCTTTATCAACATAGGTTACGAGACCCGGATAGGCTTCTGAAATTAGGTTCAAAATATGATCCGGAGCGAGAGTTTGCATGGAGTTGAGACTACCCAAAAAGTTAAGAAACTTCAAAAAAGAAGACCCGGCTTAAGATACATTTATGCTTATGGGAAAAATTTGTCGGGTTACCCACAAATTAGAAGCATCTTAATATCTTAGAGATGATAGTTCGAGCCACCTCCTACTTCTTAATATTGCTCAGTTTGTTCACCCTTTTCGGGTGCGTAGGAACCGTACAAGAAGCTGTTCCACCAGATACTCTCAAAATCGTTAATCCACCCACTACTTTCAACTTTGCTGGTATCACGACGGCCAGGGCGATTTCACACTCACGGGTTGAGCTAGAGTTTTTCCCGGCAGGGGGTGGTCCAGAAATCAGTTACGAGTTGTACGTAAACAATTCAACAACCCCTCTACCTGTTGATCCACAATCATTGTCTACCGTCACGGGTGGTAAGCTTCTTTATACAGTTGAAAATCTCCTCACGGATCGTGAGTACAAATTCAAGATGACAGCAAAGAACTCAAAAACTGCTGCTGTCTCGGCAAATGAAAACATCGCGTTTGCCCGCACGTTTGATAACCTTGTGGCCAATTTCGAAGGTGTTTCAAAATTAGCTCTGGTTCCAGGTGATACAGATAACGCCATAAAGATTGATTGGATTGCGCCAACGATGTCCGGAATTTTCACAGCTGGACCGTATGATCCGGTTAACTATGAAGTGACGATCATCAGTGAAATTGGCGGACCTGGTAACATCAATAATCCGATGTATTCAGCATTGGATAAGAAAGTTGTCCTTGTTCCAACTCCTCCGGCAGCGGCAAACCCATTGAGTAATCCGAGTTCAACTGTTATCGATGGACTCACACCCGGTACTCGTTATTACGTTCAGGTTCGTGCGATTAACCAACTCTATAGAACATATCAGGAAGATTCTACGGTCACTGTGATTCCTGTTGATCGTGAAGTGAATACTAAATTTCTATCTTTAAAGACTGACAACTCAGGAAGTCTTTTTGATTTCAGACAAGATAACGTTGTCGTCGCTAATGCGAAAAGTTCAGATGCTTTCGATAAGATCGATGTGTTCTGGCAAGCAGGTAGCGGAAGCTTTACCGGTTACCGAGTCTTCGTAAGAAAATATGATGGGCTTGGTGATGCATTCGTAGACGACAAATTAACGGATGCAGCACTCACTTCAATGAACTCCCTTGGTGATTACTATTCAGTCACTGCTTCAAATACGAGTAAACGAGTAAGTGGTCTTGATAATGGTGCCTTCTACCAGGTGAAAGTTGCTCTTTGTAAAACAGTCACATGTCCAGTGAATCAAGCAGATGGAAACGCTGCTATTATTTCTGATCTTCGTGCAATTAAAGTTCAGGCGACTCTTGCAGGCTTCAGTGGCATTAACTCAATTGAGCCTCCTGGCCAATACAATGAGAAAGATGTTGTTAAGTTGAAGTTCGATGCTCCACTCGTAAATGATGGTTTCGCAAACGACGTTGAATTTTATTGTGTTGATCCTGATGATAAAACACAAATGGTGAAGATGTCGGGATCACCTCTCGTAGGAAGCCCGGTGGCTCGTTGTAACGGTCTATTCCTTGATGGTGCAGCTGGTACACTGTCTACATTCACAGCTCAAAAAGTAAAAGGCCTAATCACTGACGGTACAAAAGAATATTGTTTTGCGGCCACTCCAGCAATTATTGGTTATGGAGCAGACGTAAGACTTAGCGTAACTAATAGAATTGTTCGTTGTTCTTATCCGGAAGTTTTCCCTCCTTCAGTCGCTCAATTCCCTGGTCTCTCTGGAATTTGTGGAGTTTCTGCAACTAATGGTGTTGTTAACTGGTCCCTCCCTACAGGTGGTATTTATTCTGGTTTCAAAGTTTTCTGGAAAGAGAAAGGTGATATCGATAAGTTTTCATTCCCGAATGCAATTGCAGGCGGCGGAGGTTACTCTTCAAGTCCGGTTCTTACAGCAACAACCCAGACTTATACTGCTCAAAACCTGATGCCAGGTCGAACATATCAGATTGGTGTTCTCGCCTTCGTTGATTTTGATCCACCTGCAACTGATCTTTACTCTGAATACAATTTAAGAATTTTAGAATGTGTTGTACCTCTTCCTATTGCTACATTCAAAGGATTCACTCGAATCTTTGCGGTGGGTCCTAAACTAGAT
>Ga0208125_101005_pt1 | contig 11556 bp, 10 predicted proteins | sample LakWasM128_HOW14_2_FD_183938 | JGI IMG/M metagenome (GOLD analysis project Ga0208125, IMG submission 183938) | Freshwater sediment methanotrophic microbial communities from Lake Washington under simulated oxygen tension - Sediment Metagenome... | ecosystem: Environmental > Aquatic > Freshwater >... | reverse complement strand
CGTACAAGTCGGGAGCGATCTTGAGCAGCTCCTCGACGGTACGCATGCCCGCCATTCCGTTGCCGATCACCACCAGTTTCATCTTTTCCATGCTGCTTCTCCTAAATATCCAGTTCCTGCGCGCCCTTGGTCAGGCGGCATACTTCAGCGCATCTGTTAATGCTTCGCTTTGTGCCAGGCTGACGACATCGCCGACGACGATCAGCGCCGGACTTGCCATCTTCGCCTGCTGTGCCGCCATTGGCAGCGATGCCAGCATAGTGATTACTTGCTTCTGTTCGGGCAGCGTTCCCTGCTGGATGATCGCTGCCGGCATTTCATTTGCCATGCCGGCATCCCGCAAGCCGGTCACGATTTCCGGCAGATTTTTCATGCCCATATAAATCACCAGCGTGGTGCCGCCTTCAACCAGCGCGCGCCAATTGACCGGGGTACCGTCCTGCGTATGCCCGGTGACAAAAGTGACGCCATGAGTATATTCACGATGCGTGACTGGAATACCCAGCGTGGCGGGAACCGCCGTGCCGCTGGTGATGCCGGGCACAAACTCCATTTCAATGCCGGCCGCGCGCAGCGCCAGCATTTCCTCGCCGCCGCGACCGAACAGAAATGCATCGCCGCCCTTGAGCCGGGCGACTTTCTGGCCTTGTTGCGCCAGTGCGATCATCATGCGGTTGATGAAATGCTGCGGCGTAGATTTGCAGCCGCCGCGTTTGCCCACTTCGACTATGCGTGCACCGGCGGCATGCCGCAGTACTTCGCGATTGACCAGATCGTCCACCAGGACAACATCCGCTTCACCCAGCGCGCGTACTGCCTTGAGCGTCATCAATTCCGGGTCGCCCGGACCGGCGCCTATCAGAGTGACCTTGCCTGTATTCATATCCACATCACCTCTTGAAAATTGGCGCCAAAAATGAATAGTCCACAGCTCAAAAATGGTTAGTAAACAGCGCCTTACTATAGTTAAAGCAAATTGAATGCCACAATCATGTTTTGCTTTTGGATCAATTGGTTAATGCGGAAGACAGGTTTGTGCATGGCGCTTACGCCCCGAATGAATGCATGCTCAAAAAACGCATGCACCAGCAAAGTGCATTTATCGCATCATGAAACGGCGATCAGGAAAATCAGCAACAGATTCGTGATCAGGGACAAGGCCGCAATCGCTTGCCACAGCAGGAGCGGGTTGCGTTGCGCCAGCGGCATGCGCGGCGGAGGCAATACCGGCTGGTGTTCGCCACGTTCCAGTGCAAGCAGGAATTCCTCGGCTGTTTCGAAGCGCGATTCCGGATCGCGTGCACAGGCTTTGAGCAGGATATTTTCCAGCCAGCCCGGCAAATCCGGGCGATAGCGCGTCGGCGGAATCGGCGCGCCGAAACGGGGATGCTGGAAAGGCTCGATTTCGCCGTACGGATAATGCCGCGTCAGCAAGTGGTACAGCGTGACGCCCGCCGAGTAGAGGTCGCTCGAAACCGAAGGCGTTCCATTGGAAAACAATTCCGGTGCCAGATAGCTGGGCGTGCCGGCGTTGTTGGCGAGCGGCTCCTGTCCCAGGCCGACGGTGACGGCGACTCCCATGTCGAGAATGCGCAGGCGGTCGTCGTCGCCGAGATGTAGGTTGTTCGGTTTGATGTCGCGATGCAGGATATTGAGTCTATGCAGAGCGCCCAGTCCCTTGAGCAGACGAATGCCGATGCCCGCCGCTTCGACGGCGGTGAAATAATGGCCGCGCGTGAGCTTTTGTTCCAATGTTTCGCCCTTGTGCCAGCTCATCGCGTAGTACAGCAGGCTGCGACCGGGGCAGGGCAGCACTTGCGGGAAATAGTGCGCGACAATGCGCTTGGCGAGCCATTCTTCCTGTAGCAAACCATTGCACGAAAAGGGGTCGTCGGCCAGGATGGGTTGCAAGGTCTTGATGACCGCTTGTTGCCCGGTGGTCAGGTGGCGCGCCAGGTACACCAGCGTCGCGCGCGAATCGTGCAGGACTTCGGTGATCTCGAAGTCGTCCAGTATCATGCCGGGCGCCAGTTTCCTGGAGGGCGGCCTGAGCTGCCGGCCTTCCGCCAGCAGGTCGCCGAGATCCTCGCTCGGCAACTCCTCGACCCGCACCGCCATGGCGGTGGCATTATCCTGTCCGCCAGCCGCCAGCGCCTTGCGCACCAATTCTTCTGCAATACGCTGCGGGAATTCGCGGTGCAGCAGCAGCGTCTGGTGGATGCCCAGGTCGCCGAGCGGTTCCCACACGCCGTCGCTCGCCAGGACGAAAACATCGCCGGCTTGGGTCGCGCCCTCGCTGTAATCCATTGCCACGTGGGCATCGAGCCCGATGGCACGTTTCAATACATGGCGCATGTCCGGACGATCCCAGACGTGATCAACGGTGAGCAGCGTCATATCGTTGCCGCGCAGACGGTAAATCCGCGTATCGCCAACATGTCCCAGAATATAGCGTGTGCCGCGCAATACCAGCACGGAAAGGGTGGACGCCATGCCTGCCAAGTCGCGGTTGGCCGATCCTTGCGCGACAACCCAGCGATTGAGCGGCTCGATCACCTTGTCCAGCGCAGCCGTGACTTCCCAGGTATCGGGCGTCGCGTAGTAATCCGAGAGCAGGCCGCGTACCGTCAGTTCTGCAGCCTCGCGTCCGCCGGCGCCGCCGGAAACTCCATCGGCCACGGCAAACAGCGCGCCTTTGGCCGCGAGGGTTTCCGCAACAGGCGTGACTGCCCCGCAGAAGTCTTCATTCCGTGAACGCGGGCCGGTTTCGGTGGCCTGGCCGAGAGTGAATTTGAGAGGCATGGATAAAACCTATTTAACCGCCAGGGCACCAAGGCCGCAAGAAAACGGAGTGTTTTCTTGACGTACCTGCGCGCTGGCGGTGCGAGCAATTAAATTTTCGCGCTGGTGACCGCGGACGAACCCCAGGTGGTGCGCCAGCGGGTCTTGACGCCTTGCAGGCCGAGCAGAGCCAGGATAGCCAGCCCGGCAAACACCATGAAGCCGATCTGGTAACTGCCGGTCAGCTGCTTGGCATAACCCAGGCTGGAAGCCAGATAAAAGCCCCCGATGCCGCCAGCCATGCCGACCATGCCGGTCATCACGCCGATTTCCTTGCGGAAGCGTTGCGGCACCAGCTGGAATACCGCGCCATTGCCGGCGCCCAGGGATAGCATCGCCGCCATGAATATGCCCAGCGCGATCCAGCGGCTTTCCGGAGCGAAGCTCACGCCGAAAATGAACAATGCAGCCAGCGTGTACATGATCAACAAGGTGCGAATGCCGCCGATGCGGTCGGCAATGAATCCGCCAATGGGGCGCACGACTGAACCGGCAAACACGCAAGCGGCGGTGAAGTATCCGGCAACCACGGCAGACAGGCCATATTGATCGTTGAAATAGATGGTGAGCGATTGCGCCAGGCCGACGAAACCGCCAAAGGTCACGCTGTAGAAAAACATGAACCACCAGGCATCCTTGTCCTTGAGCACTGCGGCATATTGATGCAGCGTCTTGGGCGGCGGGCTGTCCGGCGCGTCCTTGGCCAGAATTGCATAGACGACGAAAGCGACCGCCAGCGGAATCAGCGCGAGGCCGAACACCGAGTTCCAGCCGTACCAGACGGCCAGCGTCGGGGCGAATAGCGCGGCGAATACGGTGCCCGAATTGCCCGCACCGGCAATGCCCATTGCGGCACCTTGATGCTGCGGCGGATACCAGCGCGAAGCCAGTGGCAGCGCCACGGCGAACGCGGCGCCGGCGAAGCCGAGACCCACGCCCAGCAGCAGTGCCTGCTGGTAGCTGGAAATGCCTAACGACCAGGCACAAGCCAGAGCTACCATCACAATGAGCTGCCCAACCAGGCCGGCTTTCTTGGGTTGCAGGTGATCCACCAGCACGCCCATCACGACGCGCAGCAGCGCGCCGGCCAGAACCGGGGTGGCGACCATCAAGCCCTTTTGAGCGGGCGTCAATTGCAGGTCGGCGGCAATTTGAACGGCCAATGGCCCCAGAATCACCCAGACCATGAAGGACAGGTCGAAATAAAGAAATGCGGAAAAAAGTGTCGGTGTATGGCCGGCTTTCCAGAAGCTGCGATCCATGATGATGCTCCATCAATTTAAAGAATGAAAACAGATGGGCTTAAAGCAAGTGGTATGCCATTATTTCTAAGTAATTGATGATTAATAATTAGTGATGCAAGGAGATTGTTAATCTGCGCACAAAAGGTGCATGGCTATGGTGCGGGTGCATGGCAATCGCACTGATTGAGGGCAGGCGTTTTTTCTAACTACCCAAACGATTACTTGCGTGGCTGAAAAGGCAGGATTTTGGCTTCCGGAGCCGGTTCTTTTTTTGCGGAAAAATGTTGAGGAAGACCGTAAGCCAGCACCTTCAACTGGGTCTGGCATTCATAAAAGGAATCCCACATCAGCGCCGATAAACGCACGCAGGATTTCATGGGCGTACGCGCACGCGCTCTTTCAAGGTCGATACGGCACTGGAGGCCGCGCAGCCTGCGGGTATTGGTGCAATTGGAAATAATGCGTTCGATGGCATCATGCCGACGGGATTCGAATTCCTCGGGAGCGGCCTTTGCCAGGGCGGACCATTCATCGAAATCGAAATTTTCCATCACCGACCACCTTTTGAAGTGAGGCAGATGCCTGATAGTCGCCCGGTGCGCACTTGGAAGTCAAGCGCGGTACGGCACCCAGCGGGATCGTGCAGCGAATGCCTCAATAAACAATAGACAGATATTCGAGGAGATTAATTCTGAAGCATGCGGCAAAAAAACCGGAACCGGTTTGCGGCCGGTTCCGGTTGCTTGTTTCTTTCTAAAGTCGATTTAGAAAGTGTACATCACCGTTAGCCAGAGCTTTTCGGTATCGCGCTTGCGAGTGGCAGCTGCCGCGGAGGCGCCCAGTTCTTCATCCTCGTTGAACTTGGCGTACTCCACTTTGCCCATCCACTTCTTGTAGGTATAGGCGGCAGCCAGGTCGAGCTCGGTTCCGTACTTGCTGCCGGTGAAGTTGCTCGCGCTGTCGCCGATGGTGCGGTAGTCCTCGTCAGAATGGAATACGTGATATTCGCCGCTTAGCGCGATATCGTATACCTTGCCGCCGAACGACAGGAACGTGTCCTTGATACCGGCGTTCGGCGTCACGAGGAACTGGTCGGCCCAGCCCTGGAACAGGTGGTTGGTGCCGAGCGGAGTCTGGAAGGCGGACTGATTGTCGTTGCTCGACAGGATTTCATGGTCGAGACGCAGATACCAGGTGCCGTATTGCGCGCCGCCGCCGAGACGCAGATAGTGCGAATCGATGTTGTCGTTGCCGTCCTTGTAGTCGTCCTGCTTCGCATACTCGGCGGTGTACAGCACCTTCCACTCCGGATTGACGACATGGGCGCCATCGGCACGCAAACCCAGGGTACGGCTGGAGAAGGTTTCATTGAACGGTGCCGGATTGGTGGCTTTTACCTCACCGTTCCAGTCGATGAAATAACCGTAGCCGACGATATTCTCGCTGGGGGAGATGCCGTACTTCACGTTGGCGATTTCGACGTTGGCGTTGCGGTACTTGGTCGTAATCTGCTTCAGGCCCTCGAAGTGAGCAAGGTAGATACTGGTATTCGGCAGCAGACCCTTGTTCTCGAGTGCGACACCATCGAACACCTGCATGACCTGGCGGAATTCGACGTTGCCGATGAAGCGCACGTTATCCAGCTTTACGGATTGGCGGCCCAGACGCAATTTAGTATTGCGGATACCGGTCCATTCGACGAACAGCTGATTGATGTCGGTATCGTCAGGGTCGGCCACTACCGGGAATTGCACCTTATCGGCAGGCACGGCTGAGCTTCGGCCGAACACGCCTGCCGAAGTATCGTAAAAATCATCGCTCAGCTGGGACACGTCGATGATTTGCGCGGCAAAGCTGAAGTTGTGCCAAGGTGCAGTCTGCCAGCCCACCAGGCTGCGCAAGGTAAAGGCATCGGCGTCTTCGGCTTTGCCGTCCTGATCGACGTTTTCGTAACGCAGGCGGAAGTTGGTCAACGGCTTGCCGGCTTTGACGGAATCCAGGAAAGTGTACTCGGCAGGTGCCGCCGGAGCCTCTTCCGCATAGGCCGGGACGGCTGTGATAGCAGCGGCCATGAGGCTTGCCAGAGTGGTGTTGCGAAGCTTGGTCATGTTTTCCTCTTTAATTTGAAAGTAAGTGATCTGCATGTTGTTGTAATACTCAAGCGGCCTTGGCTTCCCGTTGGTACAGGAAACGTAGCACTTCGCCGCGCAGGTGGTGGTAGTGCGGATTTTCGGCCAACTCCAGGCGGCTACGAGGACGCGGCAGATCGACGGCCAGAATTTCGCCGACGGTCGCCGCCGGGCCGTTGGTCATCATCACGATGCGGTCGGACAGCAGCACCGCCTCGTCGACGTCGTGCGTGACCATTACCACAGTGCTGCCGGTGCGCTGTACGATACCCAGCAGTTCGTCCTGCAAATGGGCGCGGGTCAGGGCATCCAGCGCGCCGAACGGCTCGTCCATCAGCAGTACCTTGGGTTCCATCGCCAATGCACGGGCGATTCCCACGCGCTGCTTCATGCCGCCGGAGATTTCATTGGGGTATTTCATCTCCGAGTGCGTCAAGCCGACCAGTGCCAGCGCTTCGTGCGTGCGCTTCTTGAGAGAGGGCTTGTCTTCCGTGCTGCCGAATACGCGCTCGACCGCCAGGTAGATGTTGTCGAAGCAAGTCAGCCAGGGCAGTAGCGAGTGATTCTGGAACACCACCGCGCGCTCCGGGCCGGGGCCGGCGATTTCGCGGCCGGCGCACAGCATCACGCCATCGGTAGGCATCAGCAGGCCGGCGATCAGGTTGAGCACGGTGGACTTGCCGCAGCCGGAGTGGCCGATCACCGACACGAATTCGCCCTGGTTGATGGACAAATTAACATCGCGCAACGCGCAGAACTTGCCCTGACGGCCGCTGAAGACCATGTCCACATACTCGAGGGACACATATTTTTCCATGATGCGACTCCTTAGTAATTAAAGCGCTTGGCGAGCAGCAGCAGCGCCTGTTCAAGCAAGAGGCCGACGATACCGACCACGAAGATCGCGATCAGGATGTGCTCGACATTGAGGTTGTTCCATTCATCCCACACCCAGAAACCCAGGCCCACGCCGCCGGTCAGCATTTCCGCAGCCACGATCACCAGCCAGGCCACGCCGATGGAGAGGCGGATGCCGGTCAGGATGTAAGGCATCGCGGATGGCAGCATGATCTTGGTGGCGATCTTCCACTCGGACAGGTTCAGCACGCGGGCTACGTTGAGGTAGTCCTGCGGCACCTTGGATACGCCCATCGCGGTGTTGATCACCAGCGGCCAGATACTGGAGATGAAAATCACCCAAATTGCGGCCGGGTCGGCTGCCTTGAACACCAAGAGGCCAATCGGCAGCCAGGCGAGCGGCGAAACGGGACGCAACAGACTGATGATGGGCGACGCCATGTCGTTCACGAACTTGAAGCGGCCCAGTACAAAGCCCAGCGGGATGCCGATCAGCGCGGCCATGCCGAAGCCGGTGCCCACGCGTTGCAGCGAGTTGAGAATATTCCAGCCGATGCCCTGGTCGTTCGGTCCGTTCTGGTAGAACGGATCGCTGAACAGTTCGACGGCAGAAACCCAGGTTTTCGCCGGTCCCGGCAAGGCCGGGGCGACCATGGAAATTCCGACCCAGATCAGGATGAAAAACGCCAGACCCACGATCGGCGGTAGTACTGCAAGAGTGATGGATCGCAATATATTCATGATGCGTTGACGCGCTTTTCCGGCAACCGGGGCCGTCTCCGCCTTCGACGAAGGCGGAGCTACGGTTTTGCTTTCGGCGGCCACTACTGGTTCGGCGGCTTCGGGCTTGAGTGCTACGATAGTTGCGCTCATATTCATCTCCTGATTTCCGTTGATTCCTAGACCTTGACCTTGAACGAAGCAGCGTAAGCCTTGGAATCCTTGCCATCCCACACCACGCCATCGACCAGCTTGGAAGAACGCATGTCGTCCTTGGGCAGGCTGATGCCCATGGCGCCGGCTGCTTCCCTGTACAGGTCGATGCGATTGACCTTCTTCGCTACGGCGAGGTAATCCGGATCGGTCTTGAGCAAGCCCCAACGCTTGTGCTGCGTCATGAACCACATACCGTCAGAGAGGTACGGGAACGGCGTCTTGCCGTCATTGAAGAACTTCATGTAGTTCGGGTCTTCCCACTTCTTGCCGATGCCGTTGTCATAGTGGCCGAGGAAGCGACCGAGGATCACGTCTTCCGGCGCATTCACGTACGACTTGCTGGAGATCAGCTTGGCAACGGCCGCACGGTTGGCGGTGGCATCGATATAGCGGCTGGCTTCCAGCACGGCCATCATCATGGCGCGGGTGGTGTTGGGATATTTCGCCGTGAAGGCGGCGGTGGTGCCCAGTACTTTTTCCGGGTGGTCGGTCCAGATGTCCTGGGTGGTCGTGACCGTAAAGCCGATCTTGTCGGAAATGGCGCGTGCATTCCACGGTTCGCCGACGCAGAAGCCATCCATATTGCCGACGCGCATGTTGGCCACCATTTGCGGCGGCGGCACGACGATGGTCTTCACGTCCTTCATCGGGTTGATGCCGTGTGCGCCCAGCCAATAATAGAGCCACATCGCATGGGTGCCGGTGGGGAAGGTCTGCGCGAAGGTGTAATCGCGGTTTTCGTTGTCCAGCATGCGCTTCAGCGTCGGGCCGTCCTTGACGCCCTTTTCGCTCAACTGGTTGGCCAGCGTGATGGCCTGGCCGTTGTGGTTCAGCGTCATCAGCACGTTCATATCCTTCTGCGGACCGCCGATGCCGAGTTGAGCGCCGTACATCATGCCGTACAGCACATGGGCGGCGTGCAGTTCGCCATTGATCAGCTTGTCGCGCACGCCGGCCCAGGATGCTTCCTTGGAAGGCGTGATCTTGATGCCGTATTTCTTGTCGAAACCCATGGCGGCCGCCACGGCAATCGGTGCGCAATCGGTGAGCGGAATGAAACCGATCTTCACTTCGGTCAATTCGGGTGCATCGGAACCGGCGGCCCACGCTGCTTGCTGAATACCCAGCGAACCCATGCCTACAACTGCGGCGGCTCCGGCTACGGCAGCCGCGCCTTGCAGGAACTGGCGACGCTCCGGGTTGGTCGGCAGGGCCTTCGGTTTTTCATCGATGAACTTCATGTAGTGCTCCTTTCGATTGCATCTTGTCATGTCAAATTAAAAGCTTTCAGGAAACAAAAAAGGCGTCTTTCCTCGACCCGAAATTTCCGGATCGACAGAAAGACGCCTTTGTCCATGGCGCATGCCTGCATCGGCACACTTAAACTCCCCGGTTTCGCCCATCCTTGGGCGGCCCCGTCAATTCACTTCTTTATCAGGCCAGCAGTTCAGCGGCCTGTATGACCTGTTTTGCGATTTCCCCCATGCGCAAGCCACGTTGCATCGCGAGTTTGCGCAAAGACTGATAAGCGGCATCCTCATCCAGCCCGCGCTGTTTCATCAGAATTCCCTTGGCGCGATCGATTGTCTTGCGTTCCGCGAGCTTGGTCGCAGTCATTTCCAGCTCGTTCTTCAGCGCCTGGTATTCCTCGAAGCGCACCATCGCGGCATCCATGATCGGCTTCAGCCGGGCGCTTTCGAGAGCGCCCACCACGTAGGCCGAAACGCCGGCGCGCGTCGCAGCACGAATCATTTCCGTTTCGCCGTCGTGCGCAAACATCACAATGGCCCGCGGATCGTCGCGGCTTACTACGCAAATGTGTTCCAGCGTGTCGCGGCTGGGCGATTCGGTATCGATAATGATGACGTCCGGTTGCATCTGTACAACAGCTTTGTTCAAGTCGGCAGTATCGGAAAGATGACCGACGACGTTATACCCGGCCTCGACTAGGTATTGCTGCAACGGAGCGGAACGCTCCTGATTCTCGTCGACAAGCATCACACGGAGCATGGCGCACCCATAAAATTAATCCTTGATCCAACGATAGCAACAGCTGTGCCAACTGTTGTTTATCCATAATAATCAAGGAGGTTGTTCTACGGCGAAAGTGTTATGGCAGTGTTGGGGCGGGGACGTATGCACCAGTAAATCAGGCCGGCGCACACTAGTAGTGCGGATGTTGGGGAATCAGAAGCCCATGGAGGCCAGCAGGTCGTCGACCTCATCCTGGCCGTTCAGGCCATCGGATTGCGGCTTCATGGCAGGGCCGGCAGTAAGTCCGTCGGTACGGATCAGGGAGCCGGTCTGGCTATCGGGCGCATGCTCGCGCAGGATGTCGAGCAGGATTTTTTCGATTTCCACGGCGGCATCGAGAATCTTGTTGACCATCTGCCCCGCAACATCGCGGAACTCCTGCGCTTCCATGATTTGCAGCAGGTTGTGGCGCAGCGTTTCTTCCGCAAAGGCGATCTCGCCCAAGTGCGATACGGTTTCCTGCACTACGGCATGGTGCGCGAGATCGGGCGCGACGGAAAGACGTTCGACCAGGTCGGCGCAGGTGGTGCGTGTGCTCTCGGTGAGCGGCAAGGAATTTTCGACGGCACTGATGGTTTTTTCCGAAGCCTCGTGCATGGTCTGGTCGATGAAACTGAGACGGTCGCGCGCGTCCGGCATGGTCGCCGCTGATTGCTGCAACCCCTCGGCATGCCCAAGCTCTTTCAGTAAACGATGCAGCCGGGCTGCAGCGTGGCCAATATTGTCGACTTTTGCTTGGGAAAGGGTTTTACGGGCAGTCATCGCGGTTGTCCTGTTATTTCGAAGCATGCTATCACGTTTGGTCGGAATACAGCCCGGCAGGCGTGTCAGTTCCTGGGATAAGTCACGTAAACGCGATAGCCGGTGGCCGCGATGCCGATGGCGGTAAATGCAATCTTGACCTGCACATCGCCGCCCTGTGGCAAGCCGGTTTTCAGGTTGGTGCCGGCCGGCAAATACTCGTGCGGATGTAGTGTGCGGCGCAGAATGGGCTGGTCGCGGATATCGGTCAGGGTCAGTTCCAGCAGCGGATAAGCCTGCGGGTAGCGTGCTCGATTCACGATCGTCGATGACAGCACAAAGACGTCCTTGTGCTCGGCATGTTCCTGCAGATCGGAATCGTCGATGCTCAATAATTGTGCATTGCGCGGAAGCTCGACGGTGCACCCTGTCAGTGTGCAGGCTTGTTCCAGAACAGGCTTGGTTTGCGGTAGCCAGACCGCAATTTCCGAACGCAGGAAATAAACAGCCTGCCCGATGGCAAGCAGCGTCAGCAGCAGGCAAAGAGGAATCCATGCCCATGACGGGATGCGTTTCCGTTTTTCCCCCTTATCCTTCTTGCGTGCACGGGTCGGGGTAGGCTGGAAAGCAGGCGGAGGTGCGACCATTCTGCGCTCCGGCTCCGGCTCCGGCTCCGGCTCCGGCTCCGGCTCCGGCTCCGGCTCCGGCTCCGGCTCCGGTGCAGGCTCCGGCTCCGGTGCAGGTTCGGGTTCGGGTTCGGGTTCGGGTTCGGG
>Ga0208125_101001_pt1 | contig 11590 bp, 9 predicted proteins | sample LakWasM128_HOW14_2_FD_183938 | JGI IMG/M metagenome (GOLD analysis project Ga0208125, IMG submission 183938) | Freshwater sediment methanotrophic microbial communities from Lake Washington under simulated oxygen tension - Sediment Metagenome... | ecosystem: Environmental > Aquatic > Freshwater >... | reverse complement strand
CATCCTGCAGATCCTGGACGCCGGCGAGGTCGGTGGCGATACCTGGATCGCGATGGAATATGTGCTGGGGCGCGACCTCAGCCACTACACCCGCCCCGGCCAGTTGCTGCCAGCCCGTGAAGTGCTGCAGCTGGTGATTCGCCTGGCGCGTGCGCTCGCCTACGCGCACAGCCAGGGCGTGGTGCATCGCGACATCAAGCCGGCCAATGTGATGCTGGATCGGGTCAGCAACAGCATCAAGGTGATGGACTTCGGCATCGCACGCCTGGCCGACGGCAGCCGCACCCGCACCGGCCTGGTGCTGGGCACGCCCTCCTTCATGTCGCCCGAACAACTCGCCGGGCTGAAGGTGGATGGCCGCAGCGACCTCTATTCCCTCGGGGTGATGCTCTACCAGCTGCTGACCGGGCAGCTGCCGCACCAGAGCGACTCGATGGCGCAGCTGATGTACCAGATCGCCAACCAGCCGGCGCCGGATGTGCGCCACCTGCGACCCGACCTGCCCGAGTCCCTCGCGATGGTGCTGGCCCTGGCGCTGGAGAAACGCCCCGAGCTGCGTTACGCAAGCGGCGAGCAGTTTGCGGCCGACCTCGAAGCCGTGCTGGCTCAAGGGGGGCTGACTGGCGGCCTGGATGGGACTGCCCCAGCCGGCGCGGCCGCCAGCGAGGCGGCGTCGGCCGACGGCAAGGCGTTCGCGCAAACACTGCGTCTGGATCTGAACGATCCAGGGCAGAATCCCTAATCAATCCCCAGACCTGCCCAGCCGACATGACCTTGGAGCTCTACTGCGCGACCGACGTGGGCCGCGCGCGCGACAACAACGAAGACTCGGTGGCCCTGGACGAAAGCGTCGGTCTGGCCGTGCTGGCCGATGGCATGGGCGGCTACAACGCGGGCGAGGTGGCCAGCCAGATGCTGACCTCCTTCATCAAGGCCGAGCTGGGCCGCTGGCTCAAGGAGGCCGGTTCGGCCGCTGCGGTGGCCGATGTGCGACGTGCCATGGACATCTGCGTGGACAACGCCAACCGCGCCATCTTCAACGCCGCCAATACCAATCCGCGCTATGCCGGCATGGGCACCACCCTGGTGCTGGCGACCTTCCGCGAAGGCCATCTGCTGCTGGGCCATGTGGGCGACTCGCGCGCCTACCGCCTGCGTGCCGGCCAGCTGACCCAGATCACCCGCGATCATTCGCTGCTGCAGGAGCAGCTCGACGCCGGGCTGCTGACGCCGGAAGAGGCGGTGTTCTCCAGCAACAAGAACCTGGTGACGCGCGCCGTCGGGGTGGAAGACGCGGTGATGCTGGAACTGCATCAGCACGAGGTGCAGCCCGGCGACGTCTATCTGCTGTGTTCCGATGGTTTGTCCGATATGTTGGACAGCGAATCCATCCAGCAGTTGCTCTTAAGCTACCCTTCGCTGTCCGAAGCGGCCCAAGCGCTCATTGATGCAGCCAATGACATGGGTGGCAAGGATAATATTGCGATCGTATTGGCCAGGGCCGAGGGGCGCACCCGTCAGGGTGGCCGGGCCTGGTGGCCGTTCGGACGCAAGCAGTAAGCAAAAAGCAAACAAAGCCTCGCCCGTGGTGCTGGCGGTACAAGCCGCGGTTCATTGGGCGCAACAACAGACTGAGGTCAAAGCATGGGCAAGCTGGTGGTTTCGCTCGACGGCGTGGTGATCAAGGAGGTCCAGATCACCAAGGACAAGACCACGCTCGGGCGCCGGCCGTACAACGACATCGTGATCGACAATCTGGCGGTCAGCGGTGAGCATGCCGTGCTGCAAATGGTGGGATCCGATGTCTTCATCGAGGATCTGAACTCCACCAACGGCACCTACATCAACGGCAAGGCGATCAAGAAGCAGCTGCTGGCCAACAACGACATCGTCGAGGTCGGCAAGTACAAGATCAAGTTCCTGATCGAAGACAACGCCGACTACGAGAAGACCATGATTCTCAAGCCCGGGGCGACGCCGCCCTCGGGCTTCGGCCTGCCTTCCTCGTTTGGAGGCCTGGCTCCCGCCGCCAGTGCGGCCACGCCAGCCTCCATCAAGGTGCTGAATGGTGCCGCAGCGGGCCGCGAGGTCAGCCTCACCAAGGTCGTGACCACGGTGGGCAAGCCGGGCGTGCAGGTGGCCTCCATCACCAAGCGGCCCAGCGGCTATGTGTTCGCCCATGTCGAAGGCGCTTCGCGACCGACCGTGAACGGCCTGCCGCTCACGGGCGAATCGGTGGCCTTGAAGAGCGGCGATGTGATCGAGTTGGCGGGCACCCAGATGCAGTTCCTGCAGGGCTGAGCGTGCAGCTTTTCACGCTGGGCTTTGCCGGCCTGCCGTGCACCCCAAGGGGTGAGGAAAAACACCAACTTCCTGCCTTGCGGCTTTGGCCCAGGGGCGTAAATTGCGGGGCTGACCACCGCTACCCTCGGGTAGCGTTCCCGGGCCCCTGATGGGCTCGTCTCCAGAGCCCCTCATGAAGATTCGCGTCCTGGGTTGTTCCGGCGCCATCGCCGCCGGTTTCAAGACCACCTCCTTCCTGCTCGATGAGGACGTTCTCATCGACGCGGGCACCGGTGTGTGCGACCTCGATCTGGAGGCGATGGCGCGCATTGATCACATCCTGCTCAGCCATTCGCACCTGGATCATGTGCTGGGCATACCGTTGATGGCGGATGCCGTGATGCGCCAGCGCACGCAGGCTGGGCGCCCGCCCGTCCAGGTTCATGCCCTGCCGCAGACCCTGGATGCCTTGCGACAGCATGTGTTCAACGGCGTGATCTGGCCTGATTTCACGCGGCTGCCGGATCGTGAACACCCCATCCTGCAGTTCCATCCCTTCGCGGTCGGCGAGCGCCTGGAATTCAACGGGCGTGCTGTCGAGGTGTTGAGTGCGGCGCATACCGTGCCGGCCGTGGGCTTTGCCGTCGATGGCGGCGCGGCCGGCCATTGGGTCTTCACCGGCGACACCGGCCCCAATCCCGCGCTCTGGCAGCGCCTGGCCGGGCTCAAGCTGGCGCATCTGGTCATCGAGACGGCGTTTGGCAACGAGGAGTGCGAGCTCGCAGAGCTCAGCCGGCATCTGTGCCCGCGCATGCTGGGTCAGGAGCTGGCCAAGCTGGCCGGCAGCGCCGACGTGCACATCACCCATATCAAGCCGGGCGAGATTGCCGCCGTGATGGCCGGCGTCCATGCGCTCACGACCGCACACCGTATTGCGGCGCTGGAGGCCGGGCGGGTGTTCAACCTGGGCTGACGAAAGCTGTCAGCCGCAGGGCGATGAGACCGAATGCGTCGGTCGGACTGACGAAAATTGTCAGCGCTGCCCGCCAAGTCCCCGGTGGTCCGTGACGCGCATCACGAAAGTGGCCCGAATCCAGGCTGGCACGACCCCTGCATTCAAGGGGGGTGTCTCTACCCCTCAATCCTTTTCTTGTACGGAGTTGTCTATGAAGCGCGTTCAACAAGGTTTCACCCTGATCGAACTGATGATCGTGGTCGCCATCATCGGTATCCTGGCTGCTGTGGCTCTGCCGGCTTATCGCGATTACACGGTGCGTGCCAAGGCTGCCGAATTGTTCGCCGTGACCACCCAGCCGAAGACCAATGTTCAAGAGTGGTATACGGTCAAAGGTTCTTTGCCCGGCTCCACCGATGTCGGTATGCCCGCATTGGCAGCCAGTTCGATGGCCAACAAGATTGAGTGGACTGGCGCCGCTATTATCGTGACCGGTAGCTCCGCCGAAGCTGCACTGAGCGGCGCGACCATCAGCCTGACCGCCGACGCGACTGCAGAATCCATCAAGTGGTCTTGCTCGTCTTCGCTGGACAAGAAGTACCTCCCTGCCAGCTGCAAGTAAAGTACCAGTGAGCTGATCTATGTCGAGGCTGCTTAGGCAGCCTCGACGCATTTTGCGGATTACCTTTTCACTAGCGATTCGGGGCGTGGGGTCGCAGAGTTCGCAGCGCTCCTGTTCAGCATTTGTTTAATGGCCAGTCTTACCGATTCAATCTGCCGTGATGGCAAGCGTGCTCTGCAGCTCTCGCTGATGGCTTTGTCGTGCCTGATGTTTGCGGCGTCGCTCGATCTCTGCGAGTGGCCTGGTCGAGCTCTCTTCGGCGTTGCCCTGTTTGGCTCTGCCACGGAGAGGTTTGTCGCGCTATCCAGCGGCAGCATTTTATTTTGTGCCATTTTTTGGGGCAGCCGTCCACCGATATGGCATCAACGCTTCGTTCTGTTGGGATGGCCATTCGCCTGGGGCTTCTTGTGGTGGGTATTGGGCGACAAGTTCCAGCCGATGCATCCCTATCATCTAGCCGCAGGACTAAGTATCCCTTGCCTGTTGGCGATGATCTGGCGCGCTTGCTCCTGTGGTCGGCCGGGCAACCAGGACTGGCCAGCGCTTCGTTTGCGCGGCCTGCTGTTACTGCTTGTGCTTTCGATGATGTCGCCGAGTGCAGCACTGCAACTTACAGCTGCCATGCATCCAGCGACGCTGGACGTCTATGCTCTCGCGTTTGACCATGCGTTGGGCCTCAAGATGCTGGGCGGTTTCGCTCGATGGGCGGCGGATGAGCCCATTGCAGCGGAAGTCCTGCGCAGTCTCTACCTGTTCACACCGCTGGGCATGCTGTCGGCTGCTATTCTGCAGTTGCGAGGCCGTCCTGCGCATGTGCCCTCCATGTTGTTGGTCTGGGCTCTGATGACTTTGTGCGCCCTGGCCGCGTACCACTTGTTCCCAATTACCGGACCACGCTATCTGTTCGGATGGCCCGACTTCATGGATGCGATCCAGAGGAATTGGGAAATTGATTCTCCCGTGGTCGCGCCCTTCCCGCGCAACGGCATGCCCTCGATGCATTTCGGCTGGTTGTTGGCGTCCTGCATCGTGTTCTGGCAGTCGAGCCGCAAGGTCTGGGTGCGCGCGGCGATCACTGCTGCTACGGTTGGTGTGGCGATGGCCACCATTGCCCTGGGTGAACATTACCTGGTCGACCTAATCGTCGCAGTCCCATTTGTCCTTTCCAGCCTGGCCTTGTGCACCCGCGACGTTGATTGGGCCAGCTTTGCCAAGCGTGCTTGCGTGACCGCCGGATTCGGCACATGGCTGGCCTGGGTGCTGCTGCTGCGTTTCGAAATCGAGGCGTTCATCACGCGGCCCTGGTTGACTTGGATTCTGATCGCGGCCACCGTGGGGGTGGTGCTGATGCAGGCCCGCTGGATGCGGCGTTTCAAGCATGAGCCCCAACGTGTTTGGGTGCAACGGGAGGTGAGCGAGGCCGACCGGTGGCAACGCCTCTTCGGTGTGATGTTCTTTGTGTCTGGCGCCGCGGCACTGGTGTATCAAGTGGTGTTCGCAAAAAAGCTGGCGCTGGTGTTTGGCAGTACTGCCACCGCCAGCTTCACCGTGCTGGCTACTTTTTTGGGTGGCATGGCGATCGGATCGATTTTGGGGGCCGGTCTGGCCAAGCGAGCAAAGCGGCCGCTGGCAACTTATGCGCTGATCGAACTGGCGATGGCCATCTACTGTGTGGCGTCACCCGTGCTGTTTGATGCGGCGCAGGCGGCCTACGTCAATCTTGCTGGTGGGCTCAGCCCCGATGCACCTGGCCTGATGGGTTTACGCATCGTGCTGGGTGGATTGGTGTTGCTGGTTCCGACCGTACTGATGGGCGCTACGCTGCCTTTGCTCACCCAGGCGCTCGGTGCGCAGGCAGGCTCGATGAGCAACCGGGTGGCTTGGCTGTATTTCGCCAATACAGCTGGGGCGGCTCTCGGTGCTCTGTTGACGGCGTACTTCGTGATTCCTGCGGTGGGTGTGCAGCGCACGGTCATGGTGGCGGCATTGCTGAATCTGCTGGTGGCCCTGGGTGCGCTTGAACTGGCGAAGCGACCGGCGCTCCCTGCATCGCGGCCAGCGTCCTTGGCTGACGGCGCGGCGGTACCACCCTATGCTAGTCGTGTCGTGATGGCGGGCTTTCTGGCACTAGGTATCGGCGGTGTGCTGTCGCTTGGGTTGGAAGTCGTATACGTTCACCTGTTGTCGATTTCGGCCGGCAACAGCGTCTACGCCTTCGGCCTGATGGTTGCGACCTTTTTGGTGGGGCTGTCGATGGGTGGTGAGTTGGCGCGACGTCTGCTGACCAAGGTGCCCGCGGGGGCGGCACTGGCTTGCGCGCTGTTTACCCTGGCTTGCGCCGTGGCGCTGCCCTTGTCGGCCTGGAGTGCGATCCCCGACTATTTTGCGAGCTATGCGAAGTTCCCCGCCGGCAAGACCTTTGCATCTCGGGAGGCCATCCGCGCCCTGGTGTGTGCCGCTGTGATGGTGCCGCCAACCTTGTGCATTGGGGCGGCCTATGTGTTCGCGATGGAGCTTGTCACGCGCGGGGCCGGTGTTGCGAGGTTGGGAGCTGCCGCCGCGATCAATACGGCGGGCAATATCGCTGGCGTGCTGTTGTTTGGTTTTGTCTTGTTGCCTGAGCTGGGGGGGCTGGGTGCAGCCAAGGCCGTGGCTGTGAGCGCTGCGATGCTGGGTCTGTGCGTGTTGATAGCCGCTGCAAGCAAGACAGCGCGGTGGCGAGTCGCTGGCGCCGGCATATTGGCCGCTGTTTCCGTATGGTCGCAGCTGGGGCGTAACCTGGACTACGAGGCGCTCAGCAGCGGTGCCAACGTCTACTTTGCACCGCAGGCTTGGGGTAAGGTGACGGATCATGCTGAGAGCATCGATGGCGGCCTGACCGCGGTGACTTTGCAGGATGTCCCTGAAGGGCAGCTCAAGACCTTGCTGACGAATGGCAAGTTCCAGGGCAACAATTGGCTGAAGGGTGAAATGCAGGCCCAGCTGGGTTTTGCCTTGGCACCCTTGCTGCATCAGGAGCGGCGCGACAGGGCTTTGGTGATCGGCTACGGAACTGGTGCCACCAGCCGCGTCTTCCATGAGGCCGGATTTGTCCAGCTTGACATTGCCGAGTTGAGCGGCGACATCGTGCGGATGGCTGACCAGCACTTCCCGTCGATCAACAAGCGGGTGTCGAGTGCGCCCGGTGTCAGCCTGCACCTCACCGACGGACGGAACCTGCTGCTGCTATCACGGCAGCGATACGACGTGATCAGCATCGAGGTGACGTCGATCTGGTTCGCAGGCGCTGCGGCGCTCTACAACCGCGAGTTCTACGCGTTGACGAAGGCTCGCATGAAAGAAGATGGCGTGCTGCAGCAATGGGTGCAGCTTCATCATTTGAACCCAACGGACGTGCTGAGCGTGCTGGCGAGTGTGCGTGCCGAATTTCAGTTTGTGAACCTCTACCTGCATGGCGGGCAGGGTGTCATCGTGGCCAGCAACGACCCTGCCAGGGCCTCACCGCGTGCCGATGCTTTGGACAAGTTGGCGACCAGCAGCAGCCTTGCGGAGGTGCGGCGCATCGTCGAGGCGCCGGTGTCGCAGTTGGAGGCGTCCCTGCTGCTTGATGCGCCTGGCGTCGACCGCTACCTGCAGTCGTGGATACTGCCGCCGGAGTACTGGGCCAGCACCGATGACAATATGCAACTGGAGTACAGCACGCCAAGGGCCAACGCCAACGATGCGAAAGCGTCGTTTGAGCAGAATATGCAAATCCTGAGTCGGTTCAGGTCGGCCGCAAAGCCGTGAGATCAAACCGGAAGGTGCGTTCAACACATTGCTAGCGACAACGGTATGAGCTTCGGCATGAGCTGGCGCCGGCGTGGATACGCGGCGCTGATCCATTTAGGAAGTTCTCTGCTGGTGGCGGCACTTGCCGCTTATCTGGTCTTCGGACTTTGGTATCCGCCGCCCTACAGTGAGCTGTCGGGCGGAACGGAACTCTTCTTCTTGTTGGTAAGTGTTGACGCAATCGTCGGCCCTTTGCTGACCTTCGCGGTGTTTGATCGAGCCAAACCGGCAGCAGTGCTGCGCCGGGATTTAGCCACCATCGTGGCATTGCAGTTGGCTGCGATGGGCTACGGGGTCCACACCATGGCCGTAGCAAGGCCAGTTGTCCTTGCGTTCGAGGTCGACCGGTTTCGCGTGGTGGCTGCGCAGGCCGTGTTGGAACAAGAGCTGCCTCAGGCTTTGGCAGGGCTGCGGGACATTTCTTGGACGGGGCCGCGTTTACGCAATACCCGGACACCGAGCGATGCCGAGAAGGCCGACGCCGTCATGCTGGCGATGGCTGGCGCAGACCTAGGCATGCGCCCGAGCTTCTGGCTGCCATGGGACGATGCCGCGCGTGCAGCGGCCAGGCGTGCCGCCAAGCCGGCCGCGGAGTTGGCGCAACGCGGCGGGTCCGAGGCGGCTGCGCTGGCGCGGGCCGCAGCAGAGGCAGGCCGGCCACTGGACCAACTCGGCTACGTGCCCATACTTGGGCGCCGCAGTGATTGGGTCACTCTCCTGGACCGCACTTCCGGGGACTTGCTGGGGTACGCTCCGGTGAACGGATTTTGAATTGAATGGGTGGTCAGTCATGCGGGCACAGCAAGCAGCGGCGGCAGCGACGCGGCAACAGCCAAGGGGCTTCACCCTGATCGAGGTCGTGGTGGGGCTGGCGGTCGTGGCAATCTTGGTTGCCGTGGCCCTGCCCAGCTACCAGGATTACGTGACTCGCAGCAAGCTTTCCGAGGCCGTGGATTCGGTGACCCCCATGCAGTTGGAGGTGGGGCAGGCATGCCTCTCCAAATACCTAGCGGGGGCCACCAATGCCTCGCTGGGCTTGCGCGCTGCCGGCGACTACGCCACGCCGTCGGCCGTGCAATCGATCTCGGTCACCGGCGTCGATGCCACCGCGGCCAAGATCACCGTGACGCTGAAGGCCTTTGGTGGCGTGCCCGCGGGTGGCACGCTGGTGTATGCGGGTACCTGCAGTGCCGGCGGGGTCAGCTGGCAGATTGATGCCAGCAGCACCTTGCCGGCCAAATACCGACCCAGGGTCTAATGGAGGACTTCCATTGCGCTCCAGAGCGCGGCGCCGGCCCCATGTCTCACGCAACTAGCTTCCCGCCTCTGCAGCAACATATTTTTATTGACCGGGGGCTGGCGCTACTCGCTTGCGCCCTCCCGCTGCTGCTGGCCTACAACCTTACGCCCTCGGCCACGCTGTTCAATCAACTGCTGGCTCTGGGGGGCTGGGGCGCCTTGGTGCTGTATCTGAGCCTGCAGGTGCCGCTGGCGAGGGGGCGCATGCCGGCTGCGGCGTGGGGCCTGCTGCTGATGTTGCTGGCGGCCCTGAGTTCGCCGCTGCTGAACGGCCTGCCCTGGTCGCTCGCGCTGTCCGGTGCGGCCCTGCTGGGGGCGGCCATGGCGGTGCTGCTGGCCGCGCAGGCGCTGGCGGCCGAGCAGCGCCAGGGTTTCTTTCTTGCCTTCATGTGGGCGCTGCTGCTGGCGGGGCTGGCCAGTGCCCTGATCAGCCTGGTGCAGGTCTTCATGCCGGACTGGGCCGATGGCAACTGGATCGCGCGCTCGGGCATCCCCGGCCGCGCGGTGGGCAATATGCGCCAGCCCAACCATCTGGCCAGCTTGCTGATCTGGGCCTGCGTGGCGGCGGTGGCGCTTGCTCAGCCCTTGGGCCCGCGGCGCCGGCCCGCGCTGGCGCCCGCCGCCTTGTCTGCCATCCTGCTGTTGCTGGTGCTGGCGATTGTGCTGAGCGCCTCGCGCACCGGCATGTTGGCGGTGCTGTTGCTGGCGCTATGGGGTGCGTTTGATCGCCGACTGACGCGTGCCAGCCGCATCGCCCTGCTCGCCACGCCGGCGATGCTGGCACTGCACTGGGCCCTGTTGTCCGCCTGGGCAAGTCTGGGCAGTCACGCCTTCGGCGCCGAGGCGCGGCTGGCCGAGGGGGCGGGCTCACCGTCGCGGCTGGCCATACTCCGCAATACCTGGGCCTTGCTGCAGCAGCACCCGCTGACCGGCGTGGGTTGGGGTGAGTTCAACCTGGCCTGGTCGATGAGCCCCTTCCCCGACCGCCCGGTGGCCTTTTTTGACCATTGCCACAACCTGCCCATGCAGGTGCTGGTGGAGCTGGGCTGGCCGCTGGGGCTGGCGGTGCTGGGCTTGCTGCTTTGGTCGTGCTGGGTGGCCTGGCGCGAGTCCTGCCGCGCCAGCCTGGCAGATGAAGCGGTGATGCGGCGCAGCGCTTTCATGGTGGTGGCGATGATTGGCCTGCACAGCCTGCTGGAATATCCGCTCTGGTACAGCTACTTCCTGCTGCCCACGGCGTTCGCATTCGGTTTCTGTCTGGCGCCGCAAGTGCGCGGTGGTGGCGTGGTGGCATCGGCTCCGGCCGCGCTGCGGCTCTCGCTTGGCCTGGCGGGCGGCGCGCTGCTGTTGGGCAGCCTGTGGGCCGTGCAGGATTACTTGCAGGTGGTGGCGGTGTACGCGCCGCCGGCGCAAGCGGCGCCGCTGGAGCAGCGCATCGCGCGCGCGCAGCGCAGCCTGTTCTTTGCGGCCCAGGCCGATTACGCGGCAGCCACCAGTTCGCCACCCGGAGAGGCGGCGCTCGCAGCCACCCGGCGCACCGCACATAACCTCATCGATGTGCGCCTCATGATGGCCTGGGCCAAATCCCTGCACGCCGTCGGTGACACCGACCAGGCACGCTACGTGGTGCAAAGGCTCAGGGAGTTCCGCAGCACCCAGGGCGCAGAGTGGCTGGAAGTCTGCGATCGGCCGCCAGCGGCGGTGGGCGAACTGCCCTTTCAGTGCGCGCCATCGCAGCATCGCTACGATTGGCGCGAATTGCGCTGAGCATGCCGGCGACCCGGCAGATCAAGGCGCCTTCCAGTCCCCCGACTTCCCACCCTGCTTCTCCAGCACCCGCACGCCATCGATCACCATGCCGCGGTCGGCGGCCTTGCACATGTCGTAGATGGTCAGCAGGCCGATCTGCACGGCGGTCAGCGCTTCCATTTCAACCCCGGTGCGACCCAGCGTCTCCACCTGCGCGCTGCAGTACACGGCATGCCGGGCGGCATCGATCTCGAACTCCACCGCCACACGCGTGATCGGCAGCGGGTGGCACAGCGGGATCAGGTCGGCGGTGCGCTTGGCGGCCTGGATCGCGGCAATGCGCGCCACGCCCAGCACATCGCCCTTCTTGGCGGTGCCTGCGGTGATCAGGGCCAGGGTGGCAGGCAGCATGCGTATCAGGCCGGTGGCGCGCGCGACGCGGTGCGTCACGTCCTTAGCGCCGACATCAACCATATGGGCCTGGCCTTGGGCATCGAAATGGGTCAGCGGTGATGGGGAGCTCATGGCGCGCAGCAATAAAGCAGAAACCTGTGGCCGCTCATCATAGTTGTGGCAGAGTCGTCAGCGACGCTGCCGCACTTGCCCCAGGAGAACTTCGACCGTGTCCCGATTCTTGCGAGCCTTGCAATCGCCGCCGTCGCGCCGCCTCATCGCGCTGGTGGCCGCGCTGGTGGTGTCGTCCGGCCTGAACACCCCGGCCATCGCGCAGGTCAACCTGCCGGCCCTGGGTGATTCGGTGTCGGCGGACGTGGACGTCGGCGCGGAGCGCAAGCTGGGTGATCAGGTGATGCGGCAGATCCGGCCCGACCCCGATTTCCTCGACGATCCCC
>Ga0208125_100998_pt1 | contig 11616 bp, 16 predicted proteins | sample LakWasM128_HOW14_2_FD_183938 | JGI IMG/M metagenome (GOLD analysis project Ga0208125, IMG submission 183938) | Freshwater sediment methanotrophic microbial communities from Lake Washington under simulated oxygen tension - Sediment Metagenome... | ecosystem: Environmental > Aquatic > Freshwater >... | reverse complement strand
AAGGCCTGCTACCGTTCGACTTGCATGTGTTAAGCATACCGCCAGCGTTCAATCTGAGCCATGATCAAACTCTTCAGTTTAAATCAGTTTGCCACTCAATAAGATGAGTAGCCAATCTTGGCTCGACTTCAGAATTAAACGTATAAATTACTTTTTACGTGTAGTTCTTGTGTCGATTATTTATTACAAGCATAAACAATCCATCACAAGCACCCACACAAATTATTTTGATCTGGTTTTTAAAGAGCGTTAGGGTTAACCCTGGTTGAGCTGGATAATTATACAGATCCAATTCAACTTGTCAACGTCCTGTTAACTTTATTTTCAATCCCTGCTCATCGAAGGGCCTTACTAAACCCCTGCGAAGCCGGCCATTATAACCTACCAGCCCCACTTGTCAACATACTTGTTGAATTTATCTTCTTGCCAGCTATCCTACCGACTCTTTCAGAGAAACCTGCCCCGAAAGAGCTGCACATTTTACAGCCTTTTATAATTACATCAAGAAATTATTTTATGATCTTGTAAATGATCAGTAGCACACTAAGCTATATTGAATATCGCGAAATGGCATTAAATAATACGCTACGTTTTCACCTAATGATTGCCACTTCTTTTCACTACACATCAAGAGTTATTAGCCAGACATAGACAACTTGCTCTCATCTAATCAACATAACCTTAATTATCTTTACCGCAGTCACTTGACTCCCAACAATCCGCCAATCTAACCTTCATGATACAACAGGAATTTTCCATCATTATGTTCTGGAACATTTTCAAGAAAAAACACCCCAAACAAACATCAAGAAATGATAAATCGAATTTTCCAATTGCCACCGATAAAAAAACCACAGAACCAAAAAGCCTTAATATTCCACTCTCCTTTTTGAAAAGACTGATGCCGCTTGCGCAACTATTAACCGAAAATGAAATACAACAATTACATATTACCGCAGCCAGCTTCACGCCTGGAGCTATCGTTTTTAACAGGGGCACCGAAGTAGAGTCATTAGCATATATTGTTAAAGGCAACATTTTTATGGAGGCCGATAACGGCTCCGGACTTGAAATAAGCGCCCACACTTTTAAAGCGCTGTATCCATTATCCGCCGGCAAGCTGCATTATTTTACTGCGATTGCAGGATCAGACGTAACCGTGATCTATCTTCCAAAAACCATACTTCAGTCAGACCAATCGGCTCTTGCCCCTCTGGATAATAAGCTGAAAATTTCCGAAGCCCTTCAAGACAATCCGTTTTTTAGCCGTTTTTACCAGCACTTTACTGAAGGGGAACTCCAAATTCCCAGCTTTCCCGATATTGCATTAAAGCTGCGTAAAGCCATCCAGCAGGATTGCGAGGTTGCCGACATCGTCAAAATTGTCAACATGGATCCGGTCATTTCCGCCAAACTGATCCAAGTCGTCAACAGCCCCATTTACAGACCGATTAGCCCGATTAGCAATTGCTTTGACGCCATCAATCGATTGGGACTAACGACCACCCGCAATTTGGTAACTGCTTTCAGCATGAAAAATCTGACCCAAAGCGAGAATCCTGCAACAAAAAAACAAATCCAGTATAACTGGCTGCAAAGCATCAAAGTTTCCAGTATCAGCTACACCCTGGCCCAACTGACTAAAAAAGCAGATCCTGACGAAGCACTACTCGCCGGGCTTTTACATAATATCGGCGTACTTCCCATTTTAATTTTTGCCGACAACTTACCGAAAGGCGCTTATCAACCCTCAGATATTGACCGCTGCATAAACGAAATTCACGGACAGATAGGTTCTATTATTCTGGAAAAATGGGGGTTTCCGAATAAATTAAGACAAATTCCCTTACAGTCTACAAACTGGTTTACAAGCACCACCGAAGATCTCAACCTGAATGACATCGTGTTATTAGCCAAGTACCATAACATTCTGGCATCCCCGGAAAAAATCGAACTCCCCCCCATCATCACTCTACCGGCTTTTCAAAAACTGGAAACACAACCCTTAACGCCACAAATGTCTCTACAAATATTACACGATGCAAAACAACAAATTGCTGAGACAATGAGCTTTTTCTCACGTTAACGACACTACATTCACTGTCAAAATCAGCTCATAGCGCCTTTCCTTGCTCTTTAAGTTAAAGAAAATACCAAAATCGAACTTGAGCTTTTCACTCATACACGATAATATTGATTCAATACTACATTGGAGTTCCCCATAATGAATATAATAAAAAAGCATCTGCCAAAATCAGTCTTTATCGGCTTAGCCGCTATCATGTTACCTTTTGGAGCACAGGCAACCTCCGATACAACTAAAAACATGCATCAATTATACGAGGACAATTGCGCTAGTTGTCACGGCTCTGATCATGGCGGATTTATTGCCCCCGGCCTGAATGCCGACTCACTGAAAGGACGCAGCCCTACGTCTTTGCGTAGCCTGATCATGACCGGAAGTTTCGACACCTTGATGCCTCCGTTCTACGGTCGTTTATCGGATGACGAAATTCGCGGCTTGGTCAAACACTTACAAACCACGCCAAAACAGGCCAATCCGGCCTGGACGATTGACGACATCAAGGCGTCGATCAAAGTCTATGTCAAAGACGAAAGCAACCTGCCCGCCAAGCCTACCTATCAAATCAACAGCATGGATGACGTTATCGGTGTGGCGGCGCGCGGCAAATACGGTCGCGGTTCAGGCTCAAAAGCCGTGTTCATCAACAGCGTTACCCATAAGCAAATCGGTGAAATCCCTACCGGCACCGCCGCGCATATCATCGACTATAACCCCGCCAACCCGCGCTGGGCTTATGTAAAAACCGATACTGCTGAAATTTTTAAAGTCGATTTATATTCGATGCAAGCCGTGCGTAGCGTCAAAACCGGATTCAACGGGCCGGGCCTAGGCGTTTCCCGCGACGGCAAATACATCATGGCCGGTTCTTATGTGCCGCACAATGCCGTCATTCTTGATGCCGACACCCTGGAACCCTTAAAAACCCTTGAACTGGAAGGCGTCGATCCGGACGGCAAAATGGTTTCTTCCGATTCCGGCATGATCATCGGCACGCCGTTTGCCGATATTTTTGCTATCGCTCTCGAAAACGCCGGTCAAGTTTGGGTGGTCGATTTAAAAGAAGGCTTCCCGGTCACCAAAATCGAAAATGTCGGACGACATTTGCATGACGCCTTCCTGTCACACGGCGGCAGCAAACTGATGGTGGCTTCTTATGACGACAGCATCGTGACTGCGATTGACTTGAAAGACCGCAAAATCATCAAAAAACTGGAGGCCGGTTGCGTGCCTCATGTAGGTGGCGGCTCCGTGGTTGAAGTTGACGGCCGTACGCTGGGCTTCGGCACCAACTTCGGCGATTGCGACAAAATGGTGGTCAGCGTCTGGGATCTGGACAAAATGGAAGTGGTTAAACAAGTTCCGGTTTCCGGCGGCACCGAATCTCCGGCCGCTCACGCCAATGCGCCTTATGTCGCGGTGGACATCATCTCCAAGGACCGCCGCGCCCGCACCGTCCAGCTGATCGACAAGAAATCCCTGGAAGTCGTTAAAACCCTGGAAGTAGGCGGACATGCTTATTTCCCTGAATACAGCGCCGATGGTAAATTCTTGTATGTCAGCGCCGGTTACAGCGGCGATGAAGTCGTTGTTTATGATTCGACATCCATGGAAAGAGTCGCTTCCGTAGCTATGGAAAGCCCGGCCGGTATATTCTCCCACGGCCGCGTCAGATATATGACCCGAGGCCTTTCTCCCGATGAAATGAAAGGGGCGAAACAATGAGACTGTCAGCTCTTGCAGGATCGTTGATATTCGGTTTGCTGTCGGCCCAAAGCGTCAATGCGGCGAGTATTTATGCGGGCGAGGCAAAAGCGGCGATGGTTTGTTCTCAATGTCACGGCATTAGAACGCCTTCAGCCGACGCGCCTTTTCCGCCGCTGGCCGGACGCGATGCGGATTATTTAAAAACGGCGCTCAAACAGTACCGGGATAAAACCCGCAAATCCGATATTATGAACGCCATCGCCGGTTCCTTAAGCGATGACGATATTAATAATGTTGCGATGTACTATGGCCGGCTAAAACCGTAACATCGATGAAAAAACTGCCGCTTTTAATGTTGGTTATTACGGCTGTTTTAGCCAAAGCCAGCTTGGCCGGCGAGCCGTCGCCGGAAAGGCAAAGCGCGCTCCGCAACATGCTCAATCATGATTGCGGCGCGTGTCATGGCCTAACATTAAAAGGCGGCCTTGGCCCTGCCCTGTTACCCGAGGCACTGACCGGAAAACCCGATGATTTTTTGGTTGACACTATTCTTAACGGGCGCGAAGGCACCGCCATGCCGCCCTGGCAGCCGTTTATGAATCGGGATGAGGCGGCTTGGCTGGTTGGGATTTTACGTAAACCTGAACATTAAAAATCGATTTTTATTACGCATTTTTCTTACCACGAAGGCACGAAGAACAATATAAACTTCATGTTCTTTGTGCCTTCGTGGCGAATAAAAAATTCAGGAAATATTTATGCAAAGCATTTTCTTTAAAGAAGCCCAACAGAATCTTGACCAACTTTGTCAAAAAGTTTGTCAAGACCATGAACCCTGCATCGTAAATCGTGAAGACAATAACCCCGTGGTTATTTTGTCATTGGCGGACTTTAATGCATGGCAGGAAACCCATTATTTATTATCGAATCCGGCCAATGCTCAAAGGCTGCTTAACTCGCTGGACAAAGCGCGGAGCGGCCAGCTGATGCAAAAGGAATTGCTTGAGGAATGAATATCCTGTTCACGGACGACGCCTGGGAAGATTATCTGTATTGGCAACAAACCGATAAACAAACGCTCAGAAAAATCAATCAATTATTAAAAGAGATACAACGCACCCCATTTACCGGGATTGGCAAACCGGAACCATTGAAACATCAGTTGCAAGGTTGCTGGTCTAGACGCATTGATAGCGAACACCGCCTAGTTTATGAAATTACCGATAACACGCTTCAAGTTATTGGCTGCCGTTTTCATTATTAACCCATTCTATGAAAAAACTACTCCCCCTTCTAGCCTTGCTGCTCTCATTCAACGCCATCGCAGACCTACGCGCCACCGGCGACCTGGGCATCGTCATCGAACGGGAAGACGGCAATGCGCTGATCGTCAATACCACCGAGCATAAACGCTTAGCCAAGATCGAAAAGCTGGGCGATTTGTCCCACGCTTCCGTGGTTTTCTCCCGCGATCAGCGTTACGCCTATGTGTTCGGTAGGGACGGGGGCTTAACCAAAATCGATATGCTCAAGGACGCCATCGACAAGCGCATCATCCAGGCCGGCAACAGCATCGGCGGGGCGATTTCCCAGGACGGCAAATTAATCGCCGTTTCCAACTACACGCCGGGCGGCATTAAAGTTTTTTCATCCGACACGCTGGAACTGGTCGCCGATATTCCTTCCGACTACGGCGAGGGGCTGCGCTCTAAAGTAGTGGGTTTGGTTGACGCGCCCGGACAGCGCTTCGTATTCAGTCTGTTCGATGCCGGTGAAATCTGGATGGCTGACTTTAAAAATCCCAAAGCACCTGTTATCAAAAAATTCCCAAATATCGGCAAACAACCTTACGACGCACTAATGTCGCCGGATGGGCACTACTATATAGCCGGTTTGTTCGGCGAACCCGGACTGGCGTTGCTGGATTTATGGAATCTTGATGCCGGAGTCAAACACATATTGCCCGACTACGGCAAAGACGACGAAAAACTGCCCGTTTATAAAATGCCGCATCTTGAAGGTTGGGCGGTAGCCGGTGACTACGTGTTTGCACCCGCAGTAGGCCAACATAAGGTTCTGGTCATCGACAAAAATACCTGGAAACTGCATGACACCATAGCGGTCGTCGGACAACCGGTCTTTGTGATGGCAAGACCCGATGCACGACACGTCTGGGTTAATTTTGCCTTCCCCGATAATAATCAAGTACAGGTTATCGATGTCAAAGACCTGTCCTTGCTCAAAACCTTGTCGCCCGGAAAAGGCGTTCTGCACATGGAATTCACCCCGCGCGGCGAACAAGTCTGGGTTGCGCTAAGAGACGATAACCAACTGGTGGTTTACGATACGGACACCCTACAGGAAATAACCCGCCTGCCGGCCAACAAACCCAACGGTATTTTCTTTAGCTCGCGTGCGCATAAAATCGGTTTATGATTTATAAAACAGTGAACGTATTACACTCGCCAAGAAGAAAAACCCGTTCCCATGTGTTGTGGCAATGCCACGGTAGGAGCGGGCCGCGCCCGCGATATTGCTCAGAAATGCAAAATCTTAGCCCTTTCATCACGGGCATGGCCCGCTCCTACATTAATTTTCTATGCTGACAACCCTCCACAAACAGCTGCTCAACGATTACCAGCACGACTTCCCGCTATCGGCCCGCCCTTATCGGGACATCGCCGACCAGCTAGGCGTGACCGAAGCCGAGGTTTTATCGGCATTTACCGAGCTATGCGATAACAACTTTATCAGCCGCATCGGCCCGGTTATTCCGCCCAATCATATCGGCGTCAGCGCCCTGGTCGCGATGTCAGTGCCCGAACAGCAGCTCCAGGCCGTTGCCGATAAGATCAGCGCTCATCCCGAAGTCAATCATAATTACGAACGCGAACACCGGTTTAACCTTTGGTTTGTGGTCATTGCTTCCGATGCCGAGCACTTACGCGCCGTGATCGATTCAATAGAACAGGAAACATCTTACCCGGCCATGCGACTACCGATGCTGGATGATTTTTTCATTGATTTGGGCTTTAAACTGGACCTAAATAATGCTTGATGCGCGTGACCGACAACTGATTGAGCATATTCAACTGGGCCTGCCGGTTTGTTCCAGACCCTACTTGGAAATCGGAAGGCTTTGCGATATGCCCGAAACCGAAGTAATCGAGCGCTTAACCCGGCTTAAACAGCAAGGCTTGATTAAACGCATGGGCGTTATCGTCAAACACCGGCAATTGGGCTACCGCGCCAATGCGATGATCGTCTGGAATGTGCCGGACAACCTTATCAAACAACTGGGCGGACATATCAGCCGGTTTTCGTTTGTGACGCTTTGCTATCAGCGCCCGAAGCAACCGGAATGGCCGTATAACCTGTATTGTATGATACACGGCAAAGACAAGGCCACCGTATTAAAGCAACTGGAGCAACTCGTTGACGCTTGCGGCTTAAGCGCTTTCGACAAAGAAATCCTGTTCAGCAACCGCTGTTTCAAACAGCGCGGCGCCCTTTATCAAAACCCTAGCCCCGCTTTAGCCGATGGATGAAATAGACAAACGCATTATTAACGCCCTGCAAGACGGCTTTCCGATTTGCGACGCGCCTTATCGACAAGTCGCCGCCCAACTGGGTCTTAACGAACTGGAACTGATAGAACGGCTAAAAACACTGTTAGATAACGGCGCCCTCACCCGCTTCGGCCCCTTATATAATGCCGAACAAATGGGCGGCGCATTGACCCTGGCGGCCGTTAAAGCGCCAATAGATCGCTTCGATGAAATCACCGAAATCATCAACAGTTTTCCTGAAGTCGCCCATAACTATGCACGCAACCATGAATTGAATATGTGGTTTGTGATCGCCACCGAAACGCCCGAACAGGTCCGGCAAACCATCAACGCAATAGAACGACAAACCGGACTAACCGTCTACAACATGCCGAAAAACCAAGAGTATTTTGTCAACCTGAAACTGGACGCCTGAGCATGCTGGATGAAACAGACCGTAAAATTATCCAGGCAACCCAAGCCGGTTTACCGTTAACGCCCCAGCCTTATCAAACTATCGCCGAACAACTTGGGCTGACCGCAGGTGATGTTATGATGCGATTGTCAGCCATGCACAACAGCGGCATCATTCGCCGGATAGGCGCGGTACCCAACCACTATAAACTGGGCTATCGCTTTAACGGCATGACCGTTTGGAATGTTCCCGATGAAGTCATCGACGAACTGGGGCAAAAAGTCGGACAACTCGAATTCGTCAGCCATTGTTATCATCGTCCCAGACATCTTCCCAAATGGCCATATAACCTGTTTGCGATGGTGCATGGCAAAAGTCAGGAAGCCGTCGATACACAGATTCAGCAGATTTCCGATCTGCTCGGCGACTATAATCTTGGCTGCGATGTTTTATACAGCACAAAAATTTTAAAAAAAACCGGCTTCAGGAGCAGCAAAAAATCCTAGCAATCCGGACGGGGCATGTCGCCCCGTCCGGAACGTTTTGCGCTAATTAAGCATAACCACTTTGCTTAGTTCTACTTTGTCAGATTATACGTAAGCTCGTCATACCCGCCGGGAAGCGGGTATCCAGCGCCATGGATGGCAAGCTCTAATCCATCCATGAAGCCTGGATTCGCTACGCGCTCTAACGGGTCCGGCAATCTGCCGGAATGACGACCTTGAATCGTGCAACCATGAAATCTGACAAAGTAGAATTAGGCATCGCAGAAACGTCAGGAGCGGGGTTGAACCCCCCGCCGCCCTACTTGCTGAAATAAAGCTGAAATTTTCATGTTTTTCGTGGACTGATTTATTCTAATCGTACAGATCGAAATTTTTTAACCGTAAATCCGCAATCGGAGCCACATGATGGGAACCACTTACGCAGAGTTAAAACTCACCAATCTATTCAGCAAGCAGAGCGTAACCATACGCGCCTTGGTAGACACCGGCGCAACTTTCATGTGCGTGACCGAAGAAATCGCGGTGCAGCTGGGATTCGATACCTCGGAGGTTACCCGGCATATCGTAACGCTTGCCGATGGACGACAACTTAAAGTGCCGCGTATTGCTCCGATTGAAATTATCTTCGGCAATCGCTCGTATATCACCGAGGCACTGGTGCTGGGGGATGAAGCATTGATGGGTGTATTGCCTTTAGAAGCAATGGACTTGTTAGTCGATCCTTTACGAGAACAATTGATTGTCAATCCCGCGCATCCGAATTTTCCCGTCGCACTGGCTAAATAAGTCATCATCAACCGTTGCTTCGAACCATAAACTCGCCCCTTAGGCATCTTAAATATGTTCAGATTAACTCAAACCATGCGGGAACTGATAGACCCAACACCGTTAAAACCCCCGCGCAAACCGGCGGCTCCGGTAGTTATCTGGAACCTGATCCGCCGCTGCAACCTCACCTGCAAACACTGCTACACGACATCCGCCGACATCAATTTCCCCAACGAATTGAGTACGCCGGAAATCTATACGGTCATGGACGACCTAAAAGCTTTTAAAGTGCCAGTGTTGATTTTATCCGGCGGCGAACCGTTGCTGCATCCCGACATCTTCAACATTTCCCGGCGCGCCAAGGACATGGGCTTTTATGTCGCGCTATCCAGCAACGGCACCAAAATTTCTGCGGATAATATCGACGAAATCGCCGCCATTAATTATCAGTATATCGGCGTCAGCCTGGACGGCATTAAAGATACCCACGACCAATTCCGGCGAGTAAAAGGCTCATTCGACCAAGCCCTGCACGGCATCCGCCTGTGCCTGGAAAAAGGCATCAAAGTCGGCCTGCGTTTTACGTTGACACAGGATAACGCGCAGGATTTTCCGGCCTTGTTGCAGTTGATGGATGAACACAATATCGACAAATTCTATTTATCGCATTTGAATTACGGCGGCCGCGGCAATAAAAACCGCAAGGACGACGCCCATTTTGCAATGACCCGAACCGCGATGGATTTGCTGTTTGAAACCAGTTATCAGTGGCTCAAGGAAGGCAAAGACCGGGAATTCGTGACCGGCAATAATGATGCCGACGCGGTTTATTTTTTACACTGGGTGGCCCGGCATTTCCCGGATAAAGTCGGCCACATCAAAGCCAAGCTGGAACAATGGGGCGGCAACGCCTCAGGCGTCAATGTCGCCAATATCGACAACCTGGGCAATGTCCATCCCGACACCTTCTGGTGGCATTACGATCTGGGCAATGTCAAAGATCGGCCGTTTTCGGAAATATGGCTGGATACCGGCGATCCATTGATGGCGGGTCTTAAGCAACAGCCCAGACCGCTCGAAGGACGCTGTGCAACGTGCCATTATCAAGAAATCTGCAACGGCAACACCCGCGTCAGGGCCGCGCAAACCACAGGAAATTTCTGGGCTGAAGATCCGGGCTGTTATCTGACCGATAGTGAAATAGCGATTGGGCCGGCGTAACGGGATTGCGCCGATTAGCCCGCGAAAAACATTATGGGTATAGCGTCAAAAACCCTTCAAAGCCCGCTGCCGCCTGGCCTCTTTAGGATCATGAACCAAAGGCCGATAGATTTCTATCCTATCGCCCTCTTTGACAGGCTGATCCAATTTGCAGGTGACGCCAAAAATGCCTGCCTGAAGCTCAGCCAAGACAAGCTCGGGAAAAAGCTCCAGCAATCCTGAGGCTTTTATCGCCGCGTCAACGGTCGAGCCTTCTTCCATCGCTACAGTGATGATCACCTGTTGTTCGGGCTTGGCGTAGGCCACTTCGACATTAACCATAAACGGCTTTGGCCCGTGCGGTAAATGAACTCACCATGGTGTTGCAGATCTGGTTGAAGACTGCGCCGAAGGCCAAACTTGCCAGCTTGCCCGACATTTCAAACTCCAGATCCAGGGAAATCTTACTGGCATCGTCACGTAACGGAATAAATTCCCACCGTCCTTCCAAAGAAGAAAACGGGCCGTTCAACAGCGACAGCGTCATACTGCGGCCTTGCTCAATCTTGTTCCGGGTCGAGAAGGATTTTTTAAAGCCGCCTTTGGCAATCAACAGTTCGGCTTCGACAATATCGCCTTCGCGCTTGATGATGCGGCTGCCGCTGCACCAGGGCAAAAACTCGGGATAGGCTTCAATATCATTGACCAGATCGAACATCTGCTGCGCTGAAAATTTGACCAGAGCGCTTTTTTGAACAACGGTCATGCTTAAAGAACCCCGACCACATGCAGGAAGACCAGAAACACGGCGGCGGGCGACACATAGCAAATCAAAAAACGCCACACTCGATAGCTGCGCGCATCAGGCATGTCCAGTTCATGTTCGGTGTGTTGCTGCTTCATGATCCAACCGGCGAACACCGCGATGCAAAAACCGCCGATAGGCAGCATCAGATTGGCGGTTAAATAATCCAGCAATTGAAAAATGGTTCGGTCGAAAATCTTGAATTCGGACCAGACGTTGAATGAAAAAATGGTGCCGAATCCCAACAGCCAAGTTATCGAACCCGACCAGACACAGGCTTGTTGCCTGCTCATGTTTTTATTTTCAATCAGCCAAGCAACCGCCGGTTCAATCAATGAAATGGACGAAGACAGCGCGGCAAACACCAGCATTACAAAAAATAAAATGCCGAACAACCAACCGCCGGTCATGTTGCCGAAAGCAACCGGCAAGGTTTGAAAGATCAATCCGGGACCGGCCGCAGGCTCCAGCCCGGCGGCGAAAACAATCGGAAAAATGGCAATACCGGCCAATAACGCAACCGCGGTATCGGTACCGGCAATCAGGATTGCTGTTTTGGAAATTGATACATTTTTCGGCAAATA
>Ga0208125_100995_pt1 | contig 11625 bp, 7 predicted proteins | sample LakWasM128_HOW14_2_FD_183938 | JGI IMG/M metagenome (GOLD analysis project Ga0208125, IMG submission 183938) | Freshwater sediment methanotrophic microbial communities from Lake Washington under simulated oxygen tension - Sediment Metagenome... | ecosystem: Environmental > Aquatic > Freshwater >... | reverse complement strand
GCAAATACTGTTGATTACGATCATATTGGATAAAGCGACTCATAAAATCATGCCGGTGAAATTGTTGAACTCAGGGCTATTTTACTATATATGGCTTAATAGCTGATAAGTCCGACAGGCTCCTAGTAAAGGTAAGGCGTTAGATACAAGGTCGTAAATACAAACAGCCAGACCGCATCGACAAAGTGCCAATACAATCCGCCAATGGTCACCGCGGCATAACGTCTGTGATCAAAATAACCGAGCGCAAGCCAAAGCAGAAGCACCATCAGGATAACCAGCCCCACGATCACATGAAGCATGTGAAATCCGGTGATGGTGAAATACAGCGAGCCGTACAGATTCGAGGTCATATCGTAGCCAAGCTTGCTCCATTCATTAAGCTGAATGACGACGAAGCCAATACCCAGCATGAGCGCCAACGCCATCGAGGCAAGGCTCCATCGCATCAGCCTGCGCTGGATGCAGCGCTCGCACGCCCAGACGAATACACTGCTGGCGAGCAAGATCAAGGTATTGACACCCGGCATGAGCAGCACCGGCAAGCCGTCAGGCGGCCAGTGCTGCTCCGATTGAGATGCCAGGTAGAAATAGGTAAACAGTAGATAGCCGAACAGGGAACCTTCGGTGACAATCAATGCCAGCACGCCCCACCAGCCGCCGGAGCGTTTGCCTTCGCTGCCTACCGGCAAGGCTTGGGCCGATTGCATTGCCTCAGACATGGGCGGCCTCCTTATCGCATTCGATGTCCGGTACGCGCTGGACCAGGGCATTTCTCGGCCACATCCAGACCATCAGCGATAGACTGCAAGCCGCAGCCATCAGCAGCGTAAAATCCCGCCAATGCAACAGCAAGCCGGCGAAAACCAAGGCGCTAAACAGCCCGAGAAAGAAAGGCGCATAGGAGTCGTCCGGCATTTTGAGAATGATGTCCGGCGTGGCATCAAGGGGCGTCGTGCCTATCGTTTCCCGCCCTTCCATCAGTAAATAGCCTTGTTCTAGGCTGGATCGGCCAGTGCCTTCACCCAGCCGATCCTCCCATAACGGATGGCGGCTGGCGACAAACGGAATAACCGCAAAGTTGTAAGCAGGGGGCGGCGATGGCACGGCCCATTCCAGCGTCGGCGCATCCCAGGGATTCGAAGTCGCCGGAACGCCGCGCTTCAAACTGACCAGGATGTTGACCAGGAATAGCAAAATACCGGCGGCGAAAACAAACGATCCGACCGATGTGAGTATGTTGACCGTCGTCCAGCCCATGTGCGGCGCATAGGTATAGATGCGACGCGGCATGCCCAGCAGGCCTGCCACATGCATCGGGAAGAAGCCCAGATTGAAGCCGACGAACATGACCCAGAAACTCCATTTCCCTAGCGTTTCACTCATCATCCGGCCGAAGAATTTGGGAAACCAGTAATAGATCCCGCCGACAACCGGAAACACATTGATGCCCAGCAACACGTAATGCAAGTGCGCGACAACGAAGTAGGTTTCGTTTAGCTGAAGATCCAGAGGCACGGCTGCCGTCATCACGCCCGAAAGTCCGCCGATCACAAACAGGATGACAAAACCGGCGAAAAACAGGAACGGCGTATTGAACACCGGGCGTCCCAGCCAAATGGTCGCCAGCCATGCGAATACCGCGACGGCGCTCGGGATCGAAATCACCATGCTCGCGGCGCTGAAAAACGACAGCGCAAGCGTCGGCAAACCGGTGGCGAACATGTGGTGTATCCAGACGCCAAAACCCAGCAGCATGGTCGCCATGGTTGACAGCGCAACCGCCGAATACCCGACCAGCGGACGGCGGCAAAAGGTAGGCAGCGCGTCGGACACGATACCCATGGCCGGAAGCACCACCGCGTAAACCCAGGGATGACCGAACATCCAGAACAAGTGCTGCCACAGCAGCGGCTTACCGCCATTCAGCACATCGAAAAAATGCGTACCCACTTGACGATCCAGCCACAGCAGAAAAAAGGCCAGACTGACCGAAGGCACGGCAAAAATATTGGCGACCGATGCGGTCAGCGTCCCCCAAACGAGGATCGGCACCCGGTCGATCGACATGCCGGGGGCGCGCATCCGAAATAACGTGACAATGAAATTGATAGCGCCGACGGTTGTGGAAATCCCCAGCAGCACCATGCCGAGCGCGTAAACGTCGATGTTGGGGCCGGTATTATACTCCAGCCCCGCAAACGGCACGTAGTTAAACCAGCCTGCGTTCGGCGCTTCTCCCAGCGGAAAACTGGCGTAGAGAAAAATACCGGCAAACAGGAAAACCCAATAAGAAAGAGCATTAAGACGCGGGAACGCCATATCCCGCGAACCCAGCATCAGCGGCCATAAATAGTTGGAAAAACCCGACAGTATCGGCAGCGAGTACAGAAAAATCATGGTCACGCCGTGCATCGTGAACAGTTGGCTGTACTGCTCCGGCGTCAGCAGGGTTTGGTCCGGCCGTGCGAGTTGCAGACGCATGATCAGCGCCTCGACTCCGCCCATCAGCAGAAAAATAAAGGCGGTGACAAGGTAACGCATCCCTATGGTTTTATGGTCAACCGTCGACAACCAGCCGCGCCATCCGGGAGCCGATTCCCATAATTCGGCGAGTCGTCTTTCGGTAGCCGATCCGATCGGCGCGCAGCCCACCTCGGGCACACGACTGAGGCTGGAGTCAGGGGTACTTTGATCGACATCTTTCATGAGTGGCTCTCCTTAGTTAAGTGTCGATAAAAATGCCGACAGCGCGTTAAGCTCCGTCGCCGTTAACGCCATGCTGGGCATGCGCGCACCCGGTTTTAGGTCCTGGGCATGAGTAATCCATTGCGCCAAATGATCCGGGGTATTGGTTAACAATCCGGCGGCAATCAGGCGGCGCGAGTTCAAATGCGTCAAGTCGGGGGCATGGGCGCCCACGGCCTCGGTTCCCCGGATGGCATGGCAACCGGCGCAACGATCCAGAAACAGACTTTTTCCCGCATTAATGCCGGCAGTCATTTCGGCATCTCCACGCTGGGCGTCTTGCCATGTCCTGAATTCATCCTCGCTTTGCGCAACAACCTCCAAGCCCATGTGCGCATGCTGGACCCCGCAATATTGCGTGCATTGCCCGCTATAGAGGCCCTCGACATCGGCCTGAATCCATTGCTGATTGGCCAGCCCCGGAATCATTTGTGTTTTTCCGGCCAGCATCGGCACCCAAAACGCATGAATAACATCTGCGCTTTTCAGCTTGACCAGAACAGGCTGGCCGACGGGAATATGGATCTCGTTTGCGGTCACAAAGCTGCGGGTCGGATCATCATCTTCATACTCGACCTTCCACCACCAGTCGTACCCGGTCACAGTCAGCGTCAGCGCCGGAGCATGCGTGGGATTGGCGATCGCATTGAGCGTAATCAGCGCATAAATAGCCAATGCAAACAAAATGCAGGCGGATATGCCGGTGCCGATATAAATCCAGGGCATTCCTTCATCTTCGCGGCCAATTGAACGGGGGTCTACAGCCGGGCGTTTACGAAACACAGCCCAAACCAGCAGCAGCGCGATGCTGCCGAAGATTGCAATCAAAAGCGCGGCAAACACCCATCCCAAAACCATCGTGGGCGTTGAGGCCGGGCCGTAACTATGCAAAAAATAGTTAAGCGGGGCAACGTCGTTTTCAGATGATGCGGCGGAGGCAGGCGCAGCCGCGAGGATACATAAAAAAAATGCGTAATGGCCCGCGACGCCATGGCGAAATCCGGATTCGGAGTTGTTCATTTATTGTTCCTGTCCCTATCCAAGCGATTGTCAGGCCGATTGCTTGTTCGCCACTTGTGCAACATGAGCGCCCTGGAAACGGGCGATTTTCAGTTCGTTCTCCGACGGTTGACGACGACCGTCGGCCCCGGCAAGCGTGCTCGCGCCATAGGGCGATCCGCCGGTGATTTCACTCATGTTCAGGATCTCCTGGCAGGAATAGGGAACGCCCACAATGATCATGCCCTGATGCAACAAGGTGGTATGAAACGAGGTGATCGTGGTTTCCTGTCCGCCATGCTGCGTGGCCGTGGACGTGAACACGCTGCCGACCTTGCCGATCAAGCTGCCGTTCAGCCACAACCGGCCGGTTTGGTCGAGAAAATTGCGCATCTGCGCGCACATGTTGCCGAAGCGTGTCGGCGTGCCGAAAATGATGGCGTCGTAGTCCGGCAACTCGTCCACCGTCGCGATCGATGCTTCCTGATCGAGTTTGGCTCCGGCCTTTCGCGCCACGTCTTCCGGCAGCAGATCGGGCACGCGCTTGATGACGACCTCGGCGCCTTCGACGTTGCGCGCGCCTTCAGCCACCGCTTTCGCCATGGTTTCGATGTGGCCGTACATGCTGTAGTAAAGAACCAGAACTTTTGCCATAGTGTATCTCCTCATTGCCTACGGTCTTGCAGTGAGCCTGACGTAAAGCGAACCGCGCACGGCCTGAAATATACGCTTACGGCCGTACGCCGGTTAAGCGTAAGAGGCTGTGAAAGTATTCGTTTTTAGAAAAAATTAAAGAATTCACCACGAAGACACGAAGGACACGAAGAAAAACAATCGTTTAAATTCAATACATTGAAAACTTCGTATTCTTCGTGCCTTCGTGGTAAAAAATGTTTTTAGCCTAATTTGGATAATACTTTCACAGTCTCGTAATGTTGGGCATTTATTTTGGCTATGAGCTACCGACAGCGGGAGTGCAGGCTTCGCCTGCAAGCGCAAGCGAAGCTTGCACTCCCGTTACCTACGTTGCTTTCAACGCATATAGCCATTATCTCACTCCGCCCGCGGCTTATTCCTGTAACAGATCGGTAATGCTCAATAACCCCGCAAACGCTTTAATCATGCGCCGCGAGCGGATGATGCTGCACGTTTTCCTGGGCAATCGCTTCGGCAGGCGTCGGATCTCCTGCGACAGCGCGTTTGATCGCCAATTTAGTGGCTTCGTAATTCCAGTCCTGGATTTTATTGTTATCCTTGGCATCCCAGTGGATAAAAACACCGACGCAGATAAATATATCGTTGGCTTCTTCCAGCGGAATTACCCCCTCTTTGACGCTATCGATCACCGCCTTGGCCACGCCCCGTTCCGCCGGGCCGAACATTTGGGTTGCCTGTTTCTCGTTCTTGATTTCGACCTTGTTGAACATGACGGTATTAGGCTTAGCCATCAGATTGGGCGCGACCAGCGCCAGCAGGGAATTATCGCCCCGTTTTTGGTTGGTCAATGTGATACAAAATGCGAGTTCTGCGGCGCTGCCTCGCGGCCCCATGATCAGGTCGATATGGGCTAATTCATTACCCTCGCCTACCAGAGCTTCACCTACCAGTACTTTATCGATTTTCGGCTTTTTCATGTTGGTTTCTCCTGTTGAGATTTCGAATCAATTCTTGAATTCATATGAATGCTAGTTGATAGCTATCGGCGGGAATAAATGAAGCAGGGGTGGTTTGAATAATGTAAAACCGATATATCCACACCTTGAAATTTATAACATGCACGTAAAATCCATAACATTCGTATCACTACCTATCAACATTGATGCGCTTCTATTAAGGACTCCATCAATAATCACTTCCGCTTAGGGTTCCCCCGCGCTGCGCTCTGCGCTTTGCGCTCATCGTTATACACAAGCATCTGCGGGCTGGGCCTTGGGCGAGAAACAGGCCGATAGGCAGACCTTCCAGGTTTTTAAAACCTGGAAGGTCTAACTTGCGACGTTCTGAACGGGTGGGACATTTCGAAGATACCCGCCAGGATGTAGGCCGGAATAAGGCCATCCAAGCGCATAGCGCGAGGTGGCGTTTCCGGCGAGTTCGGGAGGTGTTTGCCGGAAACGCCAGTTCTCGCTGTCACTCGAACCAGCTTATTCCGGCCTACTTCGAGATGTGTATAAAAATGAGCGCGGCGCGTGGGAACGATGAGTTTATATTTCGAGACGTTATTACCGACCCTGTCCTAAGCACCTGCTTATTCCGCGCCTTTAATCAGTATCAAACTCATAGTTAAGTTTTATTCTTTGCGATGTCCCGGTCTGGGTTTCAACATTAAAGGTCTTGGTCAGCTTGCGTTTCAGCACCAAGACGGCTTGCTTATTAAACAGGCCGACTTTGGTGCCCACATAAAAGTCCGGTGTCAGGTATTGACCGACCGTAGCCAGTGTATCCTGCAACGTTTTTCCTTCTTGAACTTCAAATTCGTCGATGCCCAGTTTGTCGGAAAGCCAGGATAGCTTGCCTGAACCATAAGATAACGCGGCAGCGGCAACCCTGTTGCCTTCCGATTTGCTGACTTGACTTAACGGGCCGCCGGTAATCAAATAGGCCAGCACTTCTTCTTCCGGCAAGACGGGTTCCGAAGACAGACGCGTTTGCGGCGTATCTAGCGGGCCGGTCAGGTTCAAAATAGCGGTAACCTCTTTGCTTTTTGAAACGCGTACGGCTTCCACGTCCAGCCAGGGCTTATCGACCGGGCCGTTGAACAGGAAACGCCCTTTACGCACGGTAAGATCCTGTCCGTAGCTTTTATAACGCGCCTTATTCATGTCGATGCTGCCGTACATCGCCGTTGTTTCTCCTGTTTTGGTCATCTTCAATTTACCCGACAAGTCGGTCTTCAGCCCTTGCCCTGAAAAGCTGACCTGTTTGCCGAGTTCGATGTCTAACTCCGCATCGATTTGGGGTGCTGACGTAGCGTTTGGCTCGGCTTTTTGTTCGCCGAGAATCACTTCATCGCTGCTGACTTTTACTGTATTTTCGGGAAGCTGCGGAAGCTGCAAGACGGCTTTGGGGATTTTTAAGGTGCCGGTCACTTTTCCTTGCTGCCCGGCAAACGCGCCTTTTAACTCCGGCGAAACGGCTATTTGAGCGTCCGGCAATTTGGCGACTTCAAAATCCGTTCCGCTCAGCGTCAAGTCTGCTGTGCCTTGCAGACTTGCAAAACCATCGAGCTTAACAAAGCCCTGCCCGGATTTTGCGAAACCGCTTAGCTGGATGCGTTCGGCATTATCGGCGGACGAAACAGCCTCTAGCCTGATGTCGCGAAGTTCCAGTCCCAACTCGGCAAGATCGACAGCACCATCGGCGAGCCGCACCGTTCCGTTAACCAGCGGTTTGTCGGTGCTGCCTTGTAAGGCCAAATCCGCGTTAAGCTTGCCTTTGATGTTCGACAACTGCGGAACAAAAGGATTCAACAGGACAAAGTTAAGCATTGATGCCGTTATCTGTCCGGACAGGCTTTGAGTCTTGCCGGTATCCAGTTGCAACCGGCCGCGCAGATAATCCTGCCCCGTCAGCGCCAAATCAACATCGGCTGAAACCATCGTCCCATTCAGCTTGCCCGATAATGACGATGAACCCAAGGTCAGTTCAGCCGAGCCTTGCTGGGTCTGAAACAGGATCTTTGCGTTAGCCGGCATAGCCACCCGAAAATTGCCGGTAAGCGAACCCTTTTCCCGCTGCATGTCCGCATCGGCATTGATGATGCCTTTTAACTTTGTCTGCTCGGGTAGATAGGCTTGCATGAGACTTAGTGGCAAGGCCGTGGCGTTAACCTGGAACCGGAAGTCGCCGTTGGCAGGATAATGTCCCTGCGCACAAAGAGCGGCCTGTTGCTGAACCAGGCAGGCTTTCTCCAAAGTCGCATCCACTCCGGCGGGGCTTTGCGCCATGCGAATAGTCAGATCATTCGTAAGCCGCCAGCGGCCGGAATCGCGAGTATTCAAATCCAGTTTGGAAAAATCGCCCAGCCACGCTCCGGCCTTGTAACTGCCTGTCAGCACGGTTGACGCATCACCGTAAGACGAGTCGATGTCGGCTTTAAAATGATGTTGCAGAAGCGTGCCCAAGCCGTCAACCCGCAGTGTTGCAATGTGCAGGGCGCCGGTTTGGATGCCGCTTGCGGACAACCGTATTTTAGAGGTCAGTCTTGTATCGGCTTGATAATCGATATTGACGGCCGCCTGCTCGGCGCGGTATCCGGCAAAATGCAGACGCTTGCCGTCAGCCTGAAATTTTACCGAAGGATTCTTCCACGCGCCCTGCAAACGCCCTTCCCCTTTCAAGCTGCCGTCCAGGTTCGGCCATAACGATTCCAAGGCCGGGGCGTCGATTGCGACAACAAGCGCGGCTTGCTCTTGTCCCAGCGTACCGTTAACGGCAATTTTATTGGCTCCCGAAACGATCCGCAGGGCATCGACCTTGAGCTGCTCGCCTGCCAAAGCCAGCTTGCCGTCTGCGCTAAACGGATAGCCGCGCAATTTACCGGACAGTTTGTTAATCTCGGCATCCAGCTGTAACGCGTCCCCGGCCTGCTGACCTTTAAGATGGGCGCTGAAGGTCAGGCTGCCGGGAAGCTCGGGTACCAGGATGGCGGGGTTAAAATTTTGCCCGGTTGCGCTAAGGTCGAAAACCGTAGCGTCTTTCCAGGACACTTCGCCGCCGACCTGGAATGTCCCCGCCGTTGAGTTGAGTTCCAGTTTTTCAATAGCCAACGCATCGGTGCCGCCTTTGCCTTTAAACGCCAGTTGTGCTTTTGGCAAGGTCGGCTGGGTTAGCTGAGCGTCTAATAGAATCTGGTAATCGCTGAGCAAACCGGTTAACTCAAGGGTTCCTTGTTCGCTGGTCACCTGCGGCTTACCGCCGCTGAGCGGCCAGCTAAGCTGTTGCCAATCGCCGTGCGCGGTGATACGCGGCGCATCCTGCAAATTATCCAGACTGCCTTTCAAGGCTGATTTGAACGGCGACGACAACCGATTGTCGAAAGCCAACTGATGCATGTCGCCATTGACCGTGGCTGTCGCTTGCCATAAACCGTAATCCGCCGTTGTAACCTGCCAATCGGCGGTCAAACTGAATGGAAAACCCTTGCCCAAGCCCATGTGTCCTTTGGCTGTCGCAGTAGCCGGTTTGGCATTAACATCCAGCGAGACGATATTAAGTCGGTCATGCTCGGTAAATGCCGACAAGTGCAGTTTTTCCAGTTGTTGGACTTGCTCGCCTTGCTGAAAGGTTAGATCCGTCAACAGCAGGTTTTCAATAACGATTTGCACCGGCAACCGTAGTTCGGCATTAAGGTCGAAACCGCTTTCTTCCGATAGGGGTGTTTCGGCCAGGCTAACGTTTACGTCTTCGAGGGTCATATCAACAATTTTTAAAGTACCCAAGAACAGTTTGGAAGGTTGCCAAACGAACACCAGCTTTTTAACGGCGACCGTTCCCGTATCGCTTTTATAGTACAGATCAGTGAGCACAATGCGTTCAAGTATCCGGCCATCAATGGTTTTGACTGAAGCCTGTATCGGTAAACTTGAGAAAATCGTCTGCAACAGCCAACGGCTGCCGGTTATGCTGTTCATCAACCCGAGCAGGCCGACAGGTATCATCAGCACCAGAATCAAGCTAATCAAAAGAATACGTTTCTTCATCTTAAAAACCGCGCCGGGTTCGCGAAAACACGATTCTCGCTCGCCGCTGTTCCCGGCTTGGAGGCCTCTGCTGTAGGGCGTGCCGCGCGCGCCTTAAGGCTTTGGATACGGTCGGTAATAACTAACTCATCATTCCCACGCTCTGCGTGGGAATGCAGCCTGAACCGCTCTGCGCTTCGGGACCAACCGAGCGGGACGGGGGTTGCACCCCCGTCCCTACCGTTTTCGATAACTACTGCCATATCGTCACCCTTCAAACGTTTCGGACGGGGTTGCAAACCCCGTCCAGCCACAGTTGATCGTGACTCGAGGCGCGCCGGGTTCGCGAAAACACGATTCCTGCTCGCCGCTGTTCCCGGCTTGGAGGCCTCTGCTGTAGGGCGTGCCGCGCGCGCCTTAAGGCCTTGGATACGGTCGGTAATAACTAACTCATCGTTCCCACGCTCTGCGTGGGAATGCAGCCTGAACCGCTCTGCGCTTCGGGACCAACCGAGCGGGACGGGGGTTGCCCCCCCGTCCCTACCGTTTTCGATAACTACTGCCATATCGTCACCCTTCAAACGTTTCGGACGGGGTTGCAAACCCCGTCCAGCCACAGGGAAGTTATTATTGACGGATTCCTTAAGGCGCGCGCGGCGCGCCCTACCGATGCAATGCCGCATCTCGCTGAATATTTTCGTGCTTTTCGTGTCTTTCGTGGACAATCCGCTTTTTCCGGAATCATAGCCGTGCCCCCGCGGCAAAATGGATTTGAAACGAAGAATCCGATTCGCTCAAAGGCAAGGCGAAATCCAGCCGAATCGGACCGATAGGCGAATACCACCTGACGCCCAAACCCACGCCGCTTTTGATGCTGATATGATCCAGATTATAAGCGTTGCCGCCGTCGATAAAGGCCGCGACGCCCCAGTCGTCAAGTACGGCCTGTTCGTATTCCGCGCTGACTACGCTTAAGAACTTGCCGCCGACCACATTACCCAGATTATCCTTAGGCCCCAGTTCCTTATAGGCGTAGCCACGTATGCTGTTCATGCCGCCGGCATAAAACCGGTACGAGGTCGGCAGCCTGTCGAATTGGTCGACCAGCGTTGCGCCTTGCTCGGTTCGGGCAATCAATTTGCCGCTCCAGGGTAAGGGGTGTATCCATACCGCGGATGCCGAACCCTGCGCAAAACTGACATCGGAGATTGGATTTTTATAGCTGCCGGCCAGGTTAAACTCCAGGCGATGGCCTCGGGTGGCGCGCAGTGCGTTATCGGAAACAGAACGCAGCCAACTGCCGCCCGGCACTAATAAAAGCACCTGATTTGAGATTGTGCCGGTACTGAAGTCTTCGTAGACGGAGTCGATAAACAGCGTCTGCTTCCAACCGCTGTCGAAATCGTGTTTCAAGCGCGCGGAAAGTTTGCCCGACAGGGACTTATAAGTGTCGGTATCTTCTCGCTTGAGCCCGCCGCCGAAGCTGAAGAAATCGCTGGCCGGGTTGTCCAACGGTACGGTGTATTCAACATCCGCCGTTGACAGCACCGGGGAAAGATCGATATTGGCGTTAAGAAAATGGCCCCGGCGATTCAATCGGCGGTTTTTATAAGAAGCGTTCAGCAACGGCCCGATGTCGGTGTCGAAACCTACGCCGAAGCCGTAATGATGGATTTTTTCAGGGTACAGTTTAACGGTGACGGGGACTCGCTTTGGGTCGACATAAGCGGTATCGGGGCGTATCTCCACGCTCTTGAAATAGCCGCTTTTTGACAGCGCATTATGGGTTTTCGCCAGTTGCTCGCCGGAATAAAAATCGCCGCTTTTGATGGTAATGAATTTACCGACAAACTCGGGATTCAAAATATCCTGTTCGACAATAACGTCGCCGAACACCCTGCGTTTTCCGGTATCAAAGACCAGCTTGATGTGCGCCTTGTTGGCGGCTTTATCGATGAGCAACTGTTTTTCCGGAAACGAGGCTTGCAAATAACCTCTTTCCAATGCCAGCGATTCAAGCCGACTCTTCATCTTTTCGTATTGATCGTGGCGCAAAGGCTTACCGGTTGCGGTTAGCAGCGTATTACGCAGTTTTTGAAATTCAGGGTCGTCGCGGGCATCGCCAATGAGGTTGATAGCGATGTCGGCAACGATGGTCTGCGGGCCGGAATCAAGCGTAAAGTCCGCCTGCCAACAT
>Ga0208125_100979_pt1 | contig 11792 bp, 8 predicted proteins | sample LakWasM128_HOW14_2_FD_183938 | JGI IMG/M metagenome (GOLD analysis project Ga0208125, IMG submission 183938) | Freshwater sediment methanotrophic microbial communities from Lake Washington under simulated oxygen tension - Sediment Metagenome... | ecosystem: Environmental > Aquatic > Freshwater >... | reverse complement strand
GACGAAGATGGCGATGGTTTTGGTAACTACAAACTACCACTTATTTACCTAATGATGTTTTTACCATTGCTATTTGGTGGTGCAGGTAAGTTGAGTGTAGATTATCTAATTAAAAATAAATTTAATTTGATGAGAGTGTCAGTCACCAGAATAGCGGTGACTGACAACTAAATGAAATGTTGTAATTTTATGACGAGTGCGTAATTTTACATAATATACATTATACGAAGTGAAGTAATTGGTGTGTGACCAAAGGAGTCAAATATGTCACACACAGCAACAGTCCTCGTAACTAATTTTATGACTAATTCGTAACTAATTAAGCTACTTCAACTCTTGTCCAAAATGTCCAAGAATTAGTAGTCTTCTCAAAGCCCTGTCAAAACTCAATCTAGTAGAAAGTTATATCAATCCAGTTTAAAAATATTGCAAATTAAATAGAAACTAAAAAAATGCGCAAATAATGAAAAAATTAGGTTAATAGTGACATCTTGTCGATAAGTATGAAAATTAATTAGGTTTTGCCCAAATGTATCACTTTTAGGTTTAACTCATATGAAAGCTTGTTTCTAAAAGATATTTAGCGCAAAATTAGAGCAGGTGAATCCTATTACAAAGGATAATTAATGAAACCTTATTCAATAAGAGCCACTGAGCTAAATAGCCTCCAAGAATTTTTTCTTTCTTCCATAACGCCAGAGTTAGATGGAAGTTCAGGTAAGTTCCGTGCCCCAAAAAAGTTCAAATTAATAACGCCATCTAACGATTTTGAGGCTGTAGCTGCGTTTTTGCAGATGCATTCCCATAGCGCTCATACTCATAGAGGGTATGAGAAAGAATTAACTAGGCTACATATGTGGGCAGTTATGAAGGCTGGGATTGCTTTATCATCGATGTCGCTTGATCATTATCGCAATTATATAAAGTTCATGAGCGATCCTGACGATGATTGGTGTGGTCCGCGCGCTACCATCGGTACGCAAGATTGGCGGCCATTCCAACCAAAGAAATATGATGCGAATCATAAGCTAGTAAAACCTCCAATATCTTCACTAATGACTGCAGTAAGATCAATCAGTTCATTTATAGATTGGCTATGCAAAGGTGGCTATTTAATTGGCAATCCACTAAGTATTATTAAGGCAGAATTCATTAATAAAACCCCTCCTACTACTCGAGATGTTGATAGAAATTCCAATTATTTCGATAATGAGAGCTTCGTTAGCTTGAAGCAGACTTTAGATGCAATGCCAAGAGAGTCTATTTGGGATATTCACGAATACGAGGTTAAGAAAATACTACTTTCGTTGATTTATAACTTAAATGCTAAAACTGCGGAAATTTCAAGCGCCAAAATGTCCAACTTCATAGAAGTAGGTGGAAAATGGTATTGGATAGTTGAAAGGAAAAAATCCAACGTAGATAGCATGATGCTGAATGAAGAAATGCTAAATAACTTAAAACGATGGAGGCTTCATTTACATCTTTCTGAGCTACCTGACAGGAGTGATACGTTGCCCCTACTGCCCCCTGTAAATAAATACTGTACACCTTTATATTATCGTGGAGGCTTACGCCCAAGAAGATTAACCCAATTGTTACGTGAATTAATTGTAGCAACTTCAGAAAGTATTGCCAGAACTAATACGGAAAAAGCATTGCAGCTCCAATATGCTACCTCGCATTGGCTTAGATATACAAAACTACGCGAAAAGGCTAACTTGCAAAAAGTATCGTTTTAGTCTAAACCAACAAACTAAATTAGTTTTTCTGAAGGGCTTTTAGCAATTTCTTTTCAGCAGATTTTAATTGCTTAGAGAGTGCAGTTCTATCAAGTTTGAGGCTTTCAATTTGGCCCTCCTGTAACCCAATACCTTTATTTAATAAAGAATTTTCCTTATTAAGATTGGCAACTTCCTTGCTGTGTGCAGATTGCTCAGATTTAAATAAAACACTCGTTTTATTAAGGTCCTTTTGTAGAGATAATGCTTTTTGACGGAAGCGATCTATTTCAAGTAAATACTTAGACTCATGTAACTTGAAGCGCTCTTCTGACTTATCCATTAGATTGCTAATTTTAGTGATTTCGGCACCGAATCCTTCTCTGGCACTGATTAATGAGGCTTTTAAGTACTCAGATTCATTTTCAAGCGTTTTAAGCAACTTTTCTTTGTCAGCCAAGGCTAGCATATCAACCATACGTAAATTTTCGGTCTCAGAAAGGCGTTTTAAGGCATTCTTCAGCTCAACTTGTATTTCAGTTAGTACATGTTCAGTTTTTGCGGCTTTTTGTTCAGCCACTTCAGATTGCAATTTATATTTAAGTATTTCAGCGGTTGCATTATCTACCAATTGTGAAAATCCAGCCTGAGCCGCTTTTTGTGCTTCATTCCATAAATTAGCAACGAGGTCGCCAGCTACTGCAGCAATATTTTCCGGTATGTCCGGACGTTCAATTCGCACACGACTTTTCTCACGTAATTCTAGCCAAAATTTATTGAGCGCATCAGCCGGTGCTGACATGCTACCTCGACGCACGTACTGATACAGCTTGTTGGCCGTTGGCGTTATTCCGTATCTAAAAAATAACAATACACAGGCTTCACGGTAAATATCTTTGGTTTCTGGGAAATCTGCTTTTAAAGCATCGATTTCAATTTGAAGCTGTTGTTCGTTAACTATAACTGTATTCATGGGTTTAACTCAAATATTATTAATAAATAATACAACGTATTATATTGTGAATACAATAATTTATGATTAACTTTTGACATTATTACTCTAATGTCAAATAATGATTAGAATCATTATTTCAAAAGTATTGAGACCTGAATTGAATACGCAGAATAAATTATCCGTAGTGCCAACAATCACAACGATTGATTCGTTGCAACTTTCGTTGGAATTAGATGGAAGTAATGGTTGCAATCGAGCGATGGGCAATCGCCCTCAAATTACAGCCAATACTGATGCCGATGCGATTAAGGTATGGCTAGCTCGGTATCTTGATACAAAGACTACTTTTGACAGTTATCGTAAAGAAGCCGAACGACTATTGTTGTGGTCAGTACTGGAACTCGGCAAACCATTGTCTTCATTAAGCCATGAGGATTTCTTAGTATATCAACACTTTTTAGCTGATCCACAGCCAGCTGAGCGATGGATTATGGCCCATCGCAAAGTTGCTAGAGATGATCCCCAATGGCGACCGTTTGCAGGTCCCCTCTCCCCTACCAGTCAGCGACAAGCCATCGTTATACTGAATGGGATGTTTTCTTGGTTGGTGAATGCGGGATACCTAGCTGGCAATCCATTATCTTTATCCAGAAATCGTCAACGCAAGGCCAAACCTAGAGTTACACGGTTTTTAGATGAGGATCTATGGAAGGAAGTTAAGTTGACGATTGACAGCATGCCGCGAGAAACTAACAGGGAACGGGAACATTATTATCGGGTGCGGTGGTTATTCTCGTTGTTATATATCACCGGCATGCGCGTTTCTGAAGTCACGCAAAATACCATGGGTGGATTTTTTAGTCGAAAAGACAAAAGTAGTGAGTCAAGGTGGTGGCTGGAGATTACGGGGAAAGGTGATAAAACTCGCATCGTACCGGCTACGAATGAGCTGATGCTTGAACTGAGTCGTTACCGTCGTGAGATGGGGCTCAGTTTAAGTCCGATAGAAGGAGAAGCAACGCCCCTATTGTTGCCTATTGGCGGTAAGCAACGTGCAATGACTAGAAGTGCAATACATTTGATACTTAAGCAAATTTTTAATATAACAGCCATGCGTTTACAAGAGCGAGGAGCTGATTTTATAACTCAAGTCGCTAGACTAGAAGCCGCTTCAGCTCATTGGATGCGACATACTGCAGGTTCGAATATGACATCTGGTGATATGGATATCAGACACGTCCGAGACAACCTGGGGCATGAGTCTATCGCCACAACGAATAATTATCTACATTCAGAAGATGATAAACGTCACCAGGACACTGAAGAACACCATAGATTAAATTGGTAAAGATAGATTTTGCTCATTTAGAGACTGCGCAAATTAGGCCATCTGGGGTCCATACAAGAGAAACACAGGGAAGTCCTCCAGAAAACTCAGCTATGTTTTTTAGCGTATTTCGATCAATCTGAGAATGAGCTCCTCCCATAGGATGACTATGCCAAGTTCCAATAAATTGTAGATATGAAAGTGAATTTTGATTGGCTAATAATAGGTTCTCTTGTAAACCCTCTATACCCAGTATAAATTTAGTAGGCTGTCTAATACTGTCAGCAGGCGCATCTACCAATCCTGCAATTAAAATGGTCCTAGTTTGAAAAGAAATTTTCCCAACTAATGCACCGCCGGTTTCATTTTTACCCCATTGTTGTACATCTGCATAAATTGCAGCAGCTACATGATCAAGAATGCGTATCTCCCAACCATCGTCCTCTGTAACATTTAATACTGTGGTATTTCCTAACTCATTTGTTCTCCATAGCATGCTCAAGCCATCTGCAACGCCGTAAGCTAGACATCCATTCTTGGGAAACCCTTCAGTGAGCCATTTTTGAATCTGCATGGCAGTTATTGCGGCAGATCTAGATACTACGGCATCAGACATTTGAGAAGTTATTGAGCTGCAATTTACTCCTGTGAATACCCTCGACAAGTCGTTGCCATCGTTGGCTATAGCCTTTCTAAGTTGAGGGTGAAACCGACAGGAGTCAAATAGATAAGCAGTTAAGTCATCAACTCTACTAGATCTATTTACCCCCTCCAATAGCACTATGGCTGCATTACCTTGACCAAACATCATTGCTCTTGATAACCGAGCATTCGAATCATTTAAAGCAGTAGAAGCAGTCTCAGATGTAAGTACTTTTAATGAAGCTGTAGTGTCAACTATTAATGCTGCTGTATCTGGAATGACTTCTTTAAACTTTTCGGGGTTGAGCATGACCTCTACTCCATCCTCGACAAAATCTTTAGTTTTTATATGTGATAACGTAGTAAATGCTGTGCGCATTAACGATACTTTGTAAGGATTAAACCATCCGGACAATGGGTCAATCAAAGCATGTCGTGCAAGATTATGTGGATAAATGAACTCATTGTCCACGAAGCTCATATTGCCGAATCCAGCTCGCCCTAAGTGAAGAGCAATTTTAGATCCCAAACTCCCGCAGCCAAGCATGATTATTTGCTGTGAAAGATCATTTTTTTCGTAGCCAGATGTTAATGCAAGTAATTGGGGGCTTAAATCATGAGCATGAAATGCAGGCTCAACAGTGATTTTCTTCTCCAAAGGTTTATCAGCTGAGAACGTAAAATGTACGACATATGGTAATAATTCTATATTTCTACCACCACTACCTATCAATGGTTGTGGCCTGTATACGCCTAGCACTACGATTGCACATACTCCATATTTCCAGCTCGCTGGGTTAGATGGGTTTTGTAAAATACTTCTTAAGTAGAAATCTTGTATTTTTTTGTCGAGAGCATTGCGGTCAATCCCAAACGATTCTGCTTTCGTTAGCAGTGAGTCATAATCGAAAACCGTTTCAGGCTCATACTGTGAGTAAACCTGAAACTCACTATTCTTTTGTGTTGCACAACCGAAAAAAGTTAACGTATCACCTTGTTGAATTTCACCGTTATTGGAAAATTGTTTTTGGTTAAATACTAGGTCATCATTATTCTGAACAGAGGGATACAAAGAGCCTACGATTCCCACAGGCATGGCAATGTATTGAGTCGGCGCGCTGAGTATCCTACCGTCGATTGGTATGTTTTTTTGAACTTCTTCTGCACTAAAGATAATTGTTGATGGAGATGAGTCTCTTCGAGTTGGCTCCCATCCTTGATTTGCATCAATTAATGTATTGGACGCAGCTCTGTGTAACCATAATATAAGTTGGTCAATGACATGATCTAACCCGCCTTGATGAAAAGCCTCATCAAGTGAACCTTCTACCAAGCAAGGAAGTACAAAGCCCTCTGGTTGATAAGGATTGATGTGAGGTAGATTTAAAGGAAAATCTTTCCTAAGTAAAACTATTGGTGATCTAACTGGATAATCTTTGCCAAAAACTAACAGGCAGTTTTCTTCAGAATATACCCCCGTAATTGATATCCCTTTACTTTTTGCTCTACTTGGCAAATCCACTTTGACCGTAATTTCGAAAGTCGTAGCATCATTTGTAACTTCTGAGATTTTGACGTTTGCCAATCCCATATGTTGACACAGTTGATTGTATGCATCAGAAATTACTCGTGTCATTTTAACCATGAGGTCGAGGAGTCTGAGTCGATGTGGTGATGATCACCGCTTTTTTTGTCGTTTCTTTTTTGGGGGGAGGAGAAACTCCCTCCGTAGTGACAGTAAAAACTAAAGGTTCAACGGCATTAGAATTGGGATATTCACCAGTACAATAAAAGTCGCCCTTAGCTTTTTGGGTAATGCTCACATATTCTGTTTTAGCCCGTATGCATGGTGGATCAGTGTCATCGTCTTTAATTGGTTTGCTACTCGCTACTATCACGGCGCCATTTTTAGTCTGAGATAAGGCATTTCTTGCGTCTTCATCAACTTGAGCCTTTTCTTTCATTTCAGACCAACTATCATATGATAAAGAGTGCCACGAACAATGATGTGGTGTTTGTAATAAATCGTATTCAAATACTTGAGGTTCATGTTTATGGCGGCTCCATAAACAGTTCCATATAAATACTTCGGCATCTCCACCAGTCAAAAAGTTAGCGCCTACTTGATTCCTAATATCTGCGGCTAATGTAAAGTTTATAATTACACTGGACTGATTTTTAGCTAAGCATTCCTCCTCTTCTTCCGTATCTTCTGGATCAAGTGGTGCAATTAAATGTGCAGAAAAGTAAAGAGAGGTTTTTCCTGCAATACAATTAAAATGACTGTCCCTGAACTGTAAAATGGGTCCGAGATCATCTGTTTTTCCCTCTATATCTTTTCCCATTATCTGAATTCTATCGCCATCGGAAACAACAAAACCTTTATCCCGATTAGCTTTAACTCTTCTTCTAGCTTCTGTTGCCCATGCTGAGGCATCATCGGATAAAACATGATTTTTACTGGCTCTTCGGAAAACGATGGGTGATGACCACATTTCCTTGATAAGAATTCGTTTGTCTTTATCCTCTTTATCATCGTCTGGGTAATCTGCTATTTGACCCATATAAAAGTGCTTTACTAGGCCCCGGCAATGGTCCGCATCTGGGTGGCTTAAAAGAAATGCGTCAACATAAGGTCTCCCATGTTCATCCGTGTTTAATTTTTCACGTAAATCTTTTGCTACATCTCGAACATCTATATCAGGATTATCCGCGTCTGCACGTATATTTACGTCAATTAGCAACGTTGTTTCTTCGGGATCCCCGAAACGAATCAATGTCATATCTCCGTTATCTACTGGGAAAAATGTGATGGTAGTAGCCATTTTTTTATCCTTATTTGACTATGTTATATGAATATGAGGTAAAAACTTCCCATGCATATTGACGAAAAAATTTAAGGTATCGTAATGTTAATCCGAATCCTAATGTTAAAGCTGCTATAGCCCAGTTAAGGTTTTCGAGAGGACCGTCTCCATAACGATAGGACCAATACAATAATCCGCTATCTAGAAATGCTACGAGGGATACATTTCTACAAAAACCATATAAATTAAGGAAGTTATCAAGCCTACTAGCGACAGAAGGAATAGATTTCACCTCTGTAAATGCTAGAACAAATAATGCCTCTCCTGATGCATTGATACCCTTAGTGCTAGCTTTTTCTAATATTAATTTTTTTACTTCATCAGGTAGAGCTTTAAAATAGCCAGGAAGAAAAAATCTAATTAGCCGACATGCCTCATGCTGACCAAACAGGGTATTTCTTGGATAGCCAAGAACTGAACCTACTAGTATTTTTTCTAAAAAAAATGACGACGCACTCGCTACAAGCTGTCCCACGGTATAAGCACTGGATAACGCTATGATTGACTGAATTATCGTCCATTTATCTCGGTTCAATAAGCTCAAGTCTGCCACATAATCAATCACAAACAAAAGTAAAAAACCTGCGGATAAATATGCCCAAAAGTCATACGAAGTAAATGGTATTTTTTGATCCACAAAGTTTCTCCGGGTTATCTAATTGTTATGTAAAACTACGATTTTCTTATATCAACAGCCACCCTGCTTCTGGGTTTTCTTAATTCAATCATGTATAGAAGTGTAAAGAACAATATATCGCTAATAAATCAATAACTTTTAAAACCCCAATTTAGCTAAATCAATTAGTGTCAACTCAGAATACAGAATGCACTTATCTTGAGTTGAATAACGAGCCTGATAAAATTTAAAATCATCTCTATTATTTTCCCTACATTTACCTTCAATTATTTTTATAATTTTAAGCTTATCTTCAGTTTTTGTTTTAATACCAAAGATGATACCTTTTAATGACTTAAATTCATAAGTTAGAGATCTGTCTTTTGAATCGGCAAAACTATCGAAAGAACTAGATAGAATTAACCTGTGTTCATTTTCATAGGCCCAGTCTTTAGACTTGACTGTTATATCCCTGTAGAAATTTTTCCAGTATTGTTTTCTCCATGTTTCTTCGTTGCTGGTGATGTGGTCCGCACAGCGACTCATAACACCATCAATTGAATACCAAGTTGAATTCAGTTTGGGAATTGGCAGTCGTCCCAGCATCCTAAAGAAATCAATTTGACCATAACCTTCAACATAATTTATTGGGTAAAACATGTGATCACTGAAGTCATACATAGGCCCGGATGAGGTATCGCCACTCCTTCCTTTTAATTTTAAGAAAAACTTTTCATCAACGACATCGGCGTTAAAAATAAGGCAAACACCAGTATGATTTTCTCCATAATGCCCCCAGACTGAAGAGCTTTTATAATCCGTCATAAAACAAGCGGTGTACCATTCTGGAAAAACAAGCTTTTCAAGCTGAGAGATATACTCCTCTGAAAACTCATTGATTACTAAATTTCTATTCTTTTTGTCTCTATCGATCACTCCATTGTGACGATAAATTAAATCCATCTGAGAACGGGTATGTTTGTGAGCAGCAAATATCGCGCTGGATAAAGCTTCATCGGAGCCTTTTTCTTTTAATGCTGTTTCAAGAACGTTAATAAAATTTTGATCAATTAGGTCCTGTATAGGTTTGGTTGCAGTGATGTCTTTATGAGATCTATCTGGAATAAATCCTTTTTTTTCATATTCAGCGTAAATTGTTTCCAGTGCAAATGCATGTATATTGCTTAAATAGAAAAAAAGCTCATCTCTTCTAACAGGGGTAGATCGTTCAGAAATAGATTTAATAAGCGTGACCAGATTTGAGTTTTCAAAGAACCTTTTTGTTATATCGTAGAAGAGTGCCTTGTACATTGGCGTTGGAAAATCTTCTTCACCATGAAACACCGGCATATTTTCTTTGGATATGGGGTAGTCTTCGCCCGACAGTAATAACAGTGAGCAAAGTCTTTCTAAGCATAGCAGATAATGTCTAAACAGGTTTTTCCAGACTACAAAATCACCACTCCAATATATATCGCGAAACCCTTCCATTGGGTCATTTAATAAATCGGGCCCGGCAAAGAAAATACTTTGATTTTCCAGCTCCTTAAACTCCCCTATCAAATTAGCAATACGTCTGAATCTGTAAAACTCCATGTTCATTTGAGTCACTCAATTAGTTATATTTATTCCATCATACAGTGACGAAAATCACTCAATCAAGCCTTCATTCGATTCAATCAATGTGCATGTCGATGCCCATGCTCTTGAACACTAAGCACAGCATGATCATGACCACCACAATCCTCTACTTCAATTTGAATCGTTGAATGGCTTATCTTGAAGTCATGTTCTAACTCATGTGCTACTTCTGCTTGAATCTTCTGTGCAGAACTTACACTCTGTTCCGAAACCAAGATGTGACAATTACAAGCAATCAGGCCTGATGAAACAGTCCATACATGCAAATCATGTACATCTAGAACTCCATTTACCGCACGAATAGTCCGCTCTACCTCAGCCAACTCCATGCCAGCAGGAGTGCCCTCTAAAAGCATCTGAATTGACTCTGTGAAGATACTCCAAGAACTCCATAAGACCAGTAATGCAAAGATGATTGATACGATAGGATCAGCAATAAACCAGCTTGTAAAAGCGATGATAATGCCTGCAATGACAACTCCTAAAGAAGCGGCTGCATCGCCCATCATATGTAAATAGGCGCTCCGGATATTTAAGTCTTCTTTTGCCGCAGATGCAAGCCACCATGCAATACCCGAATTCAAAATAATTGCCAACAAAGCTACCCAGATCATCGGCGTACTTTGCACATGCTCAGGCGTTTGTAGTCGTTGAATTGCTTCCCAGAAAATTACGATGGCCATTACGGCTAACCCAACCGCATTGACTAACGCAGCAAGAATACCCACTCTGTGATAGCCAAATGTACGCTTGTTATCTGCGGGTTTAGTCGCAATCCATAGTGCAAAAGCCGATAGCGCCAACGCCAAAGCATCGGCAAAGTTGTGACCAGCGTCAGCCATTAATGCCAAGCTATTGGACTTGTAACCCACTAAAGCTTCGCCCAAACAAAAGGCAAATGTGATTGCGGTAGCGAACCACATTTTATTACTGGATATGCCTGCGCCATGTGAATGTGAACCTGACATTTTTAATTCCTTTTAAAAAAATTTAACGTTTTTTGTGTAAATTAGGCACTATTATTTAGCCTCGTCTCAACAGGCGTAAACCATTAAATACTACAATCAGACTTGCACCCATATCGGCGAATACCGCCATCCATAGTGTCGCAACGCCCATAAAAGCGAGTACCAAAAACACCGCCTTGATACTTAAGGCAATGATAATATTTTGTTTCAAAATACCAGCTGCTTTAATACTTAATCGAATGAAATGTGGAATTTTTCGTAAATCATCATCCATTAAAGCGACATCTGCTGTTTCTAACGCAGTATCAGTACCCGCAGCTCCCATCGCAAAACCAATACTGGATTTAGCTAGCGCAGGCGCATCGTTGATACCGTCACCTACCATGCCTACCGTGCCATATTTGCTTAACTCTTCATTAATGGCAGATAGCTTATCTTCAGGTAATAAATTACCTCTTGCATCATCAATGCAAACGCTTTTAGCAATTGCTTTCGCTGTGAGGTCATTATCTCCGGTAAGCATTAAGGTGCGAATTCCTAGGGCATGTAATTCAACAATCGCTTGACGACTAGACTCTCGAACAGTGTCTGCTACAGCAATCACAGCGAGCGGTGTAGTTTCATTGCTTATAATGACAGCTGTTTTACCTTCCGCCTCCAGCTTATTCAATGCAGCTTCTGTAGCCCCATTGCATATGCCCAATTCTTCAACCAAACGATGATTGCCTAAGTAATACCACTGATTGCCTATGCGTCCTTTAACGCCACGTCCAGTGATAGCTTCAAAGTCAGTAACATCTTCTAGAACCAATGTAGATTGCAACTTAAAATGATTACTGAGTGCAGCTGACACGGGGTGATCTGAGCGGCCAGCTAACGTAGCCGCTAATCTCATTGCCTGACTTTCTTCGCCACTCAAAGACACTACGTCGGTTACAACCGGCTTACCTTGTGTAATCGTTCCTGTTTTATCCAACGCTAATGATTTAAGCTTTCGCCCCTCTTCTAAATAGACACCACCCTTGATCAGAATCCCAGCTTTTGCAGCAGCTGCA
>Ga0208125_100978_pt1 | contig 11803 bp, 5 predicted proteins | sample LakWasM128_HOW14_2_FD_183938 | JGI IMG/M metagenome (GOLD analysis project Ga0208125, IMG submission 183938) | Freshwater sediment methanotrophic microbial communities from Lake Washington under simulated oxygen tension - Sediment Metagenome... | ecosystem: Environmental > Aquatic > Freshwater >... | reverse complement strand
TTTTTCCGAATTCATTACCGGCAACCTCGACGAGGAATACGTGCGCAAACGCGTGCGTGCCGGTGTCATACAGCAAAGTCACCAACTGCGTCTGCGCTGGTTCCTCGGCTCGTTCGCTTTCTATCTCGATCGTTTATTGCCGGAAGTCTTGCAACTGGCGGAGGGCGACACCGAACGCCTGACCGAGTATTACCGTGTTCTGACGCGCCTGGCGATGTTCGACATCGCCCTCACCGTTTCGGCATTCGTACACGCCGACCGCGAAGAACTGCGCGTCTTTTCGACGGTGTTTGAAACCAATCTGGAAGGCGTAGTGATCGCCGATCTGCATGGCGTGATCCTGCACGGCAACAAGAGCGTCACCGCCGTGACGGGCTATACGCCGCAGGAAATCATCGGCAAGAGTTTGCGCGCGCTGCATGCCGATTCGGCCCATGCGGCTTTCGACGAAATACTGACGACCGTGCAGGCCGGCGGGCAATGGCAGGGCGAAACGATCCTCAAGCGCCATTCCGGCGAAGAGTTCCCTTCATGGATGAACGTCACCGGCGCGAAAGACGGCAAAGGCGTGGTGACCCACGTCATCGTCGAGTTCTCCGACATCACTACGTTCAAGCAAACACAAGAAGCGCTGGTCAACCGTACCGACGAACTGGCCCGTTCCAACCGCGAACTGGAACAGTTTGCCTACGTTGCCTCGCACGATTTGCAGGAGCCGCTGCGCATGGTCGCCAGCTATACGCAATTGCTGGCGCGGCGATACAAGGACAATCTGGACGAAGACGCCAACGAGTTCATCCATTATGCGGTGGACGGCGCGATGCGCATGCAGGCGCTGATCAACGATCTCCTGATGATTTCGCGCGTCGGCACGCGCGGCAAGCCGTTGCAGCCATGCGAGTCCGGCCTGTCGCTGGAGCATGCGCTGATCAATTTGCGCATGGCAATCGCAGAGTCGGGCGCGACCGTGACGCATGACGAGATGCCTCGGGTCGTGGCGGATGTATCGCAACTGACGCAATTGCTGCAAAACCTGATCGGCAATGCGCTTAAGTTTCACGGCGGCGAAAAACCGCAAATCCATATCGGGGCCGAGCGGCGCAACGGTGAATGGGTAGTTTCGGTCCAGGACAACGGCATCGGTATTTCGCCAGAGTTTTTTGACCGCATTTTTGTGATTTTCCAGCGTTTGCACGGCAAGCAGGAGTACCCGGGAACCGGGATCGGCCTCGCCGTCTGCAAAAAAATTGTGGAGCGCCACGGCGGCGCAATCTGGGTTGAATCCGAGCCCGGCAAGGGCGCGACCTTTCTTTTTACATTGTCCGCCACCTAAGAGCCTGTTTCAGTAGAAAACGACAGATGCGATATGACACAAAAATGACGGATGCAAGGCGCGGCGTGCAGCCAATGGTTATCCATTGGCAAACGGTACAACGCCGCAGACGCGCTTTTGTGTCATACCCCGAAGGGGCAGCCCTTCCTGGCGTGCGGAGCGTCGTTGCTCGCCGCTTATTTGGAATACCAAACTGCGCGGCTCGCGCCTGGCTCTGCACGCCAGGAAGGGCTGTCGCACAGCCGTTTTCTACTGAAACAGGCTCTAAAGCGAAGGAGTAATTATGGAGACAAGAGCAATGGGTAGGCCGGTTGAGTTTTTGTTGGCGGAAGATAATCCCGGCGACGTTCGTTTGACCAAGGAAGCCTTGCGCGAGAGCAAGATCAGCAACAATCTGAATGTGGTGCCGGATGGCGTCGAGGCAATGGCGTTTCTGCGCCGTACGGGCAGCTATGCCAACGCGCCCCGCCCCGACGTGATCCTGCTGGATCTTAATCTGCCGAAGAAGGACGGCCGCGAAGTGCTGGCCGAAGTGAAGGCCGACCCCAACCTGCGCCTGATTCCGGTGGTCATCATTACCTCATCCGAAGCGGAGCAGGATGTGCTCAGGACCTACGAACTGCATGCCAATTGCTATGTCACCAAGCCGGTCGATCTGGAGCAGTTCATCAAGGTGATCCAGTCCATCGAAACCTTCTGGCTGACGATCGTCACTCTACCGTCGAGCGTGACGTCGGACTAGTTCCCAGCGAGGCTGCCATGACCCAAACGCCGATTCATCTGTTGCTGGTGGAAGACAATCCGGGCGATGTGCGCCTGGTGCATGAAATGCTTGTGGACGACAAGCATCAGCGATTCGTTCTGCATATCGCCGACAGGCTGGAAGCGGCGATGAGCATCATGAGGGAGCAAGACCTGACGGTCATCCTGCTCGACCTTCAGTTGCCGGATGGTTCCGGACTGGACACGTTGCTCAAGATCCACGCCATCGCCCCGGAAATCCCGGTCGTCGTGCTCAGCAGCATCGGCGATGAGGCACTGGCGATCAGCGCAGTGCAGCATGGCGCGCAGGATTTCCTGGTCAAGAATCATATCAGCGCGCATTTGCTGACGCGTGCATTGCAGTACGCCATCGAACGCAAGCGTCTTGAAGACCGTCTGCATTATTTTGCGCATCATGACAGCCTGACGGGCCTCGCCAACCGCAAGCATCTTTACGACCGGCTTAAGAACGCGATGGCCTGGTCGCGCCGCAATGAAAGCCAGATCGCCCTGTTGCTGATGGATCTGAATGGGTTCAAGCCGATCAACGATATTTTCGGCCACCACGTCGGCGACCAGTTGTTGTGCCAGGTGGCCGAACGCCTGCGCGAGTGCGTGCGCGAAACGGATTTCATCGCGCGCATGGGGGGCGACGAGTTCGTCCTTATCCTGCATGACGTACGCGGCGTGGATGACGTGATGGCCGTTACGCAGAAATTGCTGGGTTTCATGGAATCGCCCTACACGGTGCATGACCGCATGCTGCATGTGCATGTCAGCGTCGGCATCAGCATTTATCCCAATGATGCAGACGGCATGGAAGACCTGCTGCGCAATGCCGACATCGCGATGTACCAGGCCAAGACGGAATCCGGGGCGTTGAGCGCCAGCCGCTTCTATTCGCCTACCATGAACATCGAAGCCGGTGAGAGCAGCGGTATGCGCGGCCAGCTTTTTCGTGCATTGGAGAACGAGGAATTCCTGGTTAACTACCAGCCGCAAGTGGATATCGCCAGCGGCCGCATCATCGGCATGGAAGCCTTGCTGCGCTGGCAGCACCCGCAACGCGGCGTGCTGTTGCCAGGGCAGTTCATGCATGCGCTGGAAGGCTCGGATCTGATTCTTGCCGTCGGCGAGTGGGTGCTGGACGAGGTTTGCAAGCAGGGCCGCGCATGGCAGCAAGAAAACGCGGAGCCGCTCGTTCTGTCGGTCAATCTTGCGTCGCGACAATTATTGCAGCACAACTTTGCCGACGTCGTTGCCATAGCTCTTGAGAAAAGTGGGCTGCCTCCGCATCTGCTTGAGCTCGAAGTTCCCGAATCCGCCCTCACCGATAACGAGGATCGCGCATTAGTGGTGCTCAACCGCTTGCATCAATTCGGTGTACGCCTCGCGCTGGATAACTTCGGCAGTGGACGTGCTTCTTTCCGCTATCTGTGCAAATTCCCTTTCGATTCCATCAAGCTCGACCGCTCCATGATCGAAGATGCATCCTCTTCGGCGGAAGGCGCCAACTTTGCACGCGCGGTCATCCAGGTCGCGCATGTATTCAAGATGAAAGGGCTTGCCGAGGGTATCGAGACCGCAGAGCAGCTCAGTTTGTTGCGCAGCCTGGCGTGCGACGATGCCCAGGGCTATCTCTATAGCCGCCCGCTGGTTCCCGCTGACGCTTCGGCGCTGTTGCGCCGCGGCGGGACGGTAGACGCCCTGTTGGCAAGGGAGACTTGATGCGGGTATTGCTGGTCGAAGACAACGCGGGCGACGCCCGGCTGCTGGAATTCATGCTGATGGAAGCGCTGCCGGAATATACGCTGGCAAAAGCCACATCGCTCCAGGAGGCCACGCGCCAGATACGCGAGCATGATTTCGACATTATCCTGCTGGATCTTTCCCTGCCGGATTCCGAAAGCAAGCGCACCTTTTGGCAGGTATACGCCGAAGCGCCCAATGTCGCCATCGTGGTCATGACCGGTCTGGACGACGAAGCATTCGCTTCCGAGCTGGTGCAAGCCGGTGCGCAGGACTTTCTGGTCAAAGGCAGTGTCGATGCGCGCTGGGTGGCGCGCGCGATGCGGTATGCCATCGAACGCAAGCGCGCCGAAGAGCGCTTGCGGCTGGCCGCCCAGGTGTTCGAGAGCACTATGGAAGGCATCGTGATTACCGATGCAGAGAATCGCGTGGTGAGCGTCAATCCAGCGTTCTGCGCGATGACCGGCTTCAGCGGCGAAGAGGTCACGGGGCATCATCGCAACATGATCTGGGGCGATGTCCTGGAAGCCGTGCCCGTTAGCCACGAAGGTTGCAACGGCTGGCGCGGCGAATCCTTCCTGCGCCGGAAAAGCGGCGAGCGCTTTCCCGTCTGGATGAGCATTACCGATGTGCTGGGCCTGGCGCGGGAAGTGTCGCATCGCGTCATCGTCTTCGCCGAAATTACCGCGCTCAAGCAGACCGAGGCGCGCCTGCATTTTCTCGCCAACCACGATCCATTGACGGGCTTGCCGAATCGACTGATGTTCAACGAGCGGCTCCACCAGGCGCTGGCCAATGCGCAACGCGTGGGTGATCTGGTGGGCGTGCTGTTCGTCGATCTCGACCGCTTCAAGAACGTCAACGACACGCTCGGCCATACAATAGGCGACAAGCTCTTGCAGCAGGTTGCCGGCCGCATCGGCGCGTGCGTGCGCGGTACGGACACCGTGGCACGGCTGGGCGGGGACGAATTTTCCCTGATCCTGACCAATGTGCAGCAAGCCGAAGATGCTGAGGTCGTGGCGCAGAAAATGCTGGACTCACTACGGCCGGCGTTCGAGGTCGAAGGTCACGAAATCTATATCACCGCCAGTATCGGCATCGCCTGCTGCCCACCCTCGGGCGAAATGGCCGAGATGCTGTTGCAGCGTGCCGACGTGGCGATGTACTCCGCAAAAAGCCTGGGCAAGGATACCTTCCAGCTCTATATGCCGGAAATGGACGCGGTCGCCTACGAGCGCATGGTGCTGGAAAACAGCCTGCGCCGCGCACTGGAGCGCGACGAATTCCTGTTGTATTTTCAGCCACAGGTGGCAATGGACGGGCACCGCATCATAGGTGTCGAAGCCTTGATCCGCTGGCAGCATCCCGAGCTGGGGCTGGTCTCGCCTATCGAATTCATTCCCTTGCTGGAAGAAACCGGCCTTATCCTGCCCGTCGGCGACTGGGTGCTGGACGAAGCCTGCCGTCAGGCCCGGGCATGGCTGGATGAAGGCAATCCGGTGCGTGTTGCCGTGAATTTATCGGTGCGCCAATTCCAGCAATCCGATCTCGCCGGCAAGGTCGAGCGCGTACTGCTTGACACCGGCCTTCCCGCCGAGCTTCTTGAACTGGAGCTGACGGAAAGCATCTTCATGGACAACATCGATCACAACGTCGATACGCTCAGGCGCATCAAGGCGCTGGGCGTCAGCATCGCCATCGACGACTTCGGCACCGGTGCCTCCTCGCTGACTTACCTCAAGCATTTCCCTATCGACACGCTCAAGATCTGCCAGTCTTTCGTGCTGAATGTGCCTGCCAATCCCGAAGACGCCGCGATTGCGTCCGCTGTGATCGGGTTGGCGCAAAACATGTCATTGATAAGCGTGGCCGAAGGCGTGGAAACTGCCGAGCAACTCGATTTCCTGCGCGAGCGGCGCTGCGATCATATCCAGGGCTTTCTCTTCAGCAAACCCATGCCGGCCTCGGAGCTCTCGCAAGTGCTTGCGGAAGGGCTGATCATGATCAAGCCTAGCCTGGCTCACCAATAATCCGTTTCTGGCGGGCATGCCATGCCTGCTGCCTGTCACAAATTAGTAATGCACCTCAGCTAGCTTGACTGTTTTCTGAGGAGTGATCGAATGCAAGTTTCCCTGTTCTGGGGCGGCAGTTCTCGCCGTTATCGCTGTTTCCGCACACGCGGTTTCTTCCGACGTAGCCATGACCGACGGCGGGCTGGGGACTAAACGTACCGCAGCAGGCGCGCGCAATATCGCACCGCCGACGAATATTGCGACATACCGATAAGAGGGAAGATCTGGCTGCCCAAGCCTGCATTGTCTCTGTTGTATTTTTACAACATGACTGTGGCTATTTCGTCTGTCGTCATAAAAACGTCATATTCAAAACGCACAATCGCTCCCGAGTTGAAACTCATCGCCATCCAAGGCTTTGTTCGATTTTTATTAACGGGAGTGATTCAATGAAAAGTATTCAATTGCGCGGTATCGCTGCCGCCGTTTCGGGAGCCCTGCTGCTGGGCGCGGCGCCGCTGGCGCTGGCCGATTCCACTGACGACATCATCAATGCGCTGATCGGCAAGGGTGTGCTGACTGAAGAAGAAGGCGCATTGCTGCAAAAGGGCCGCGCAGGTGAAAAGGAAGCCGCCGAGAAGAAGAAGGCCAGCGAAGTGAAGGCATCTTTCAAGGATGGTATTACCTGGGAGTCCGGCGATAAATCTACCAAGATGTCTGTCAACGGCCGTATCCAGCTGGACTCTCGCACCTCTGACTGGAGCGAGAGCTCGAGCGGTACCGATGCCAATGCGAACTCTGCCGATACCTTCGATATCCGTCGTGCATACCTCGGCGTCAAGGGTACATTCTGGGATTACTACAGCTTCGAAGCGACTGCTGACTTCGCGCAAAACGGATCTGATCTGGATGTTGCATACCTGAATGTTCACTGGTGGAAAGAAGCGCAATTCCAGTTCGGTCAGTTCAAGATGCCGTTCAGCCTGGAAGAGCGCACCAGCTCGCGTTTCATTGATTTCCAGGAGCGTTCCTTTGTGAACAACTCCAACATTACTCCGGGCAAGGAGCAGGGCGTAATGGTGCACGGAACTCCATTCAAGGGTATCAACTATGCGCTGGCCTACTCCACGGGCCAAGGCAAGAACACGGATGAAACCGATGTTCGGGAAGATAGCAAAGACTATGTGGCTCACGCAGATGCCAACTTCGCTGAAATTGCCGATATCAAGGATGCCGTCATTCATGTCGGTGCCAGCTATGCAAATGGCGATCAGCCGTCTACCAAGTCCGTAAGTGCGCAGCGCACTGAGGGCCGTGGTGTCGAGTTCTTCGCATCCGGCGCCCTGACGGACGATGGCCGTTCCGTAGAACGTACTCGTCAAGGCGTTGAAGGTTCATTCGCATACGGTCCTGTCAAGTTGCAAGGTGAATACGCTAAGGCCAAGTATGAAGGTCAAAGCGGCGTCGTTGATTACGAGCGTGAAATCAAGGCGTGGTATGCCGAAGCGCTGTGGCTGATCACCGGCGAAAGCTACGCTGATTCCTATAAGGGCGGAAAATATGACCGCATCAAGCCCAAGAACAATTTCAATCCCAAGGGGCAAGGTTGGGGCGCGTGGGAAGTTGGCGTCCGCTTCAGCGACTTTGATGCATCCGATTTCACTGTGGCCAATTCTGCAACCACTGGCCGCCTGACTGCTGGCCGTACCAACGAGGCTGATTCCTGGACGGTTGGTTTGAAGTGGCTGCCAAATCCGAATACCCGCTTCCTGTTGAACTATGTTGATACCGATTTCGACAGCGATGTCACGATCGGGAACGTGACCGAGGATAGTGAAAAGTCCCTGACTTTCCGTGCCCAGTTCGACTTCTAAGAAAAAAGTTTAGCTCTCTCCTCACGGCATCCCGCCGCCTCCAAGCCCGCCTTGTGCGGGCTTTTTTCTTGATTAAAGTATCTCTCCGTGCAGGAATCCCATTACAATCGGCCTGCTATGAATAGGTATATTGGCCATGTTGCTTGAACTGGGCAAAAAACAGATCGCCTTGATGCTGGGGCTTGCTGCGTTGTATTGGGCGGGCTCGAAAATCGGCTTGTATTTTTCCAATGTCGGGACCATTACGTTGATCTGGCCTCCAGCGGGGCTTTCCCTGGCAGCACTGATCATTTTCGGGCGACGCTTATGGCCGGGCGTGCTGCTCGGGGCATTGGTCGCCGAATTGGGCACCGGCATTCCGCTGCCTGCTGCGTTGAGCATCGCGCTGGGCAATACGCTGGGGGCAGTGGTTGGCGCGACCCTTTTGAATCGCTTTGGATTCCAGCGCATACTCGACCGTCCGAAAGACATTGTCCTCCTGGTGTTGCTGGGCGCAGGCTTCAGTACGACGATCAGCGCAACGATAGGCGTTGCCAGTTTGCTTTCCATTGGAGTCATCGCTCCTGATGCATTGCTTAAAGCGCTGATGAACTGGTGGATGGGGGACGCCTTGAGCGATCTGGTGTTTGCGCCCTTGCTGCTGGTGTTTGCGCAAAGCCATCCCTTTACCCTTGGCCGGGAACGCATTCTCGAAGCGGGCCTGCTAGGATTGTTGCTGTTGCTGGGCAGCCTGATGATTTTCTTCCAGTGGCTGCCGTTCGGTGAAGAGTATCAGCCGCGATCCTTCACATTGTTCCCCTTGGCGATCTGGGCCGCCGTGCGCTTTCAGTTGCGCGGGGCGGTGCTTGCCACGACGCTGGTTTTCAGCGTGGCGATCTGGAGCCTGCTGGACGAGCGTGGCTATTTCAACGAAGCCATGGGTGCCGGGATGATCAATTACTGGGCCTACATGGCGATATGGGCCATGACCAGCCTGTTTCTCGCTGCCACCTACAGCGGCCGCATTCGCGTGGAAAAGGCGCTCAAGGAAACCGAGCAGATGTACCGCGAACTGGTCGAATCCGCGCAGGCCATTATCTGGCGCGCAGTTCCGGGCGGCAGCTTTACCTATGTCAGCCCGGAGGCGGAGTCCCTGCTGGGCTATCCTCTGCATGAGTGGACCGAGTCGCCTACCTTCTGGCCGGATCACATGCATCCGGACGACCGGAATTGGGCGCCTGCGTTTTGCCATCAGGAGTCCGAAAAGCTGGCGGGGCACAGCTTCGACTACCGGATGATCGCGGCCGATGGCCGTATTCTGTGGCTGCACGACATCGTGCGGGTCATTCCGGGAACGAAGGGCGAGCCGATTGAGCTGGTAGGCATCATGCTGGACATCACCGCGCGCAAGGAAGCCGAAGCGCGCCTCGCCCTGGCCCAGCAGGCATTCGAGAACACCGCCGAAGGCGTCATGATTACCGATGCCAACCTGAAGGTGCTGGAGGTGAATCAGGGCTTCGTCAATATCACCGGTTTTTCCCGCGAGGAGATCATCGGGCAAAGCCCGGCGATACTGAGCTCGGGCCAACATGAGGATAACTATTACGAGACGATGTGGGCGTCCATCAAGTCGGAAGGGCGTTGGATGGGCGAAATCTGGAACCGGCGCAAGAGCGGTGAAATCTATCCTGAATGGCTGTCGATCAGCGCCGTGAAGGACAGCCAGGGAAATGTCCTGAATTACGTGGCCGTGTTTACGGACATCACGCTCCGCAAGCAGTCCGAGGAGCAGCTGCATTTTCTGGCGAATCACGATGCGCTGACCGGCCTGCCCAATCGCACGCTGTTGCAGGAGCGCATCGAGCATGCCTTGCGTCGCGTGCAGCGTGAACATGGCCGCCTGGCGGTGCTGTTCATCGATCTCGACCGCTTCAAGGTCATCAACGACACCCTGGGGCATCATGCCGGCGATATGCTGTTGCAGACGGCCGCCGAGCGTTTGCAGCAATGCCTGCGCGAGACCGACACCATTGCGCGGCAGGGCGGAGACGAGTTCGTGGTGCTGATCGAACAATTCGCCGATACCCAGTATCTCGGCAATGTCGCGCGCAAGATCATGAATGCGCTGGGCCAGCCGTTTTACCTGCTGGGGCAGGAATTGTACGTCAGCGCCAGCATCGGCATCAGCGCGTATCCGGAAGACGGCACCGATCTCCATACCTTGCTGAAAAATGCCGACGTCGCGATGTATCGCGCGAAAGAGCGGGGCAAGAATACCTTCCAGTTTTACGCCTCGGAAAGCAATGTCCACAGCTTCGAGCGCCTGGCGCTTGAAAACAGCCTGCGCCGTGCGCTGGAACGTAACGAATTCGTGCTTTATTATCAGCCGAAGATCGATCTCGCCACCAATGAACTGGTCGGCGCGGAAGCACTGATCCGCTGGAATCATCCGGATCTGGGCCTGGTGCCGCCGGCGCAGTTTATCCCGCTGGCGGAAGAAACCGGCCTGATCGTGCCGATCGGTGCCTGGGTGTTGCGCGAGGCGTGCCGCCAGAACCGCGCCTGGCAGGATGCGGGACTGCCATTGATCGGTATTGCGGTGAATCTTTCCGCCCATCAGTTCCGCGACGAAGGGCTGCGTCAGACCATTGCCGAAGCGCTTGGCGGCAGTGGGTTGCCTCCGGCTTATCTGGAGCTGGAAATTACCGAAAGCATGATCATGCAGAATGCCGAGCGGGCCATCGAGATTTTGCAGCGTTTCCGCGACATGGGCACGATGGTGTCCATCGACGATTTCGGCACCGGCTATTCTTCCCTGGGATATCTGAAGAGCTTCCCCATCGATTCGCTCAAGATCGACCGTTCGTTCGTGCGCGATGTACCCAGGGATAGCGATGACGTGGCAATTACCCAGGCCATCATCGCGATGGCGCATAGCCTCAATTTGACCGTGATTGCCGAAGGTGTTGAAAACGAAGAACAGCTCGAATTCCTGCGCAAGCAGGGATGCGATCAGGTGCAAGGGTATTTGCTGAGTCCGCCGGTGCCTGCCGAGGAGTTCGTCCGGCTACTCGACCCGAGCCATCTTGCGCGGGTAACGGCGGCATGAGGGAGAGCTGTTCCAGGCTCTAAACCCGCATCTTGTTCCAGCAATCCAACGCCGCGATCTTGTAGGTTTCCGCTAGGGTCGGATAGTTGAATACCGCTTCCACCAGGTAATCCAGCGTACCGTTCAGGCTGATGACGGCCTGACCGATATGTATCAGCTCGGTCGCACTCTCGCCGAAAATATGTACGCCGAGTACGCGCCTGTCTTCCAGTCCGCAGATGATCTTCAGCATGCCTTCTTCCAGCCGCAGGATCTGCCCGCGCGCCGTTTCCCGGAAGCGGGCCACGCCGACCTCGTAAGGAATGTTGTCCTTGGTGAGTTGCTGCTCGGTCGCGCCCACCATGCTGATTTCCGGAATACTGTAGATGCCAAAGGGAAAATGTTCCGGCACGCAGGCCGAGGTCTTGTCCCATGCATGGCACGCGGCCAGCCGCCCTTGCTCCATCGATGTCGAGGCCAGGCTGGGAAAGCCGATCACATCGCCGGCGGCATAAATATGCGGCACTTCGGTGGTGTAGCAGTAGTCGACCTTGATGCGGCCGCGTTCGTCCGCTGTCAGCCCGGCGTTTTCCAGTTTCAATGCATCCGTGGCCCCTTGCCGCCCGGCAGCAAACATGACGATGTCCGCGACCACGCGCTTGCCGCTGGCCATGATCATCTCAACGTCATCGTCGCCGTTGCGCCGCATCGAAGCGACCTTCTCGCCTAGCCGCAGCGTGACTTGCCGTGCGCGCAGGCTGTGCATCAACTCATCGACGACTTCGCGGTCGAGAAAGTCCAGCATTTGCGGGCGGCTGTCGATCAGCGTGACCTTGACGTCCAGTGCGCTGAACATCGCGGCATACTCGACGCCAATCACGCCGGCGCCGACGATGGCCATGGTCCTGGGAATCTTTTTAAGATTGAGGATGCCGTCGCTGTCGATGATGTAGCCATCGTCAAACGGAATGTCGGCGGGCCGCGAGGGCGTGGTGCCGGTGGC
>Ga0208125_100973_pt1 | contig 11871 bp, 10 predicted proteins | sample LakWasM128_HOW14_2_FD_183938 | JGI IMG/M metagenome (GOLD analysis project Ga0208125, IMG submission 183938) | Freshwater sediment methanotrophic microbial communities from Lake Washington under simulated oxygen tension - Sediment Metagenome... | ecosystem: Environmental > Aquatic > Freshwater >... | reverse complement strand
TTCCCGCCAGAAGGCCATGAAAGAAGAATTGGAATGGGTGCGCTCCAACCCCAAAGGCCGACATGCCAAAAGCAAGGCCCGTCTGGCCCGTTTTGACGAACTGTCGTCAACCGACGTGCAAAAGCGCAACGAGACCCAGGAAATTTATATTCCACCCGGACCTCGTTTAGGCGACATAGTGATTGAGGCCGACAACATCAGCAAGGCTTTCGGCGACAAGCTGTTATTCAACGGTTTGAGTTTTAAACTGCCGCCCGGCGGCATCGTCGGCATCATCGGCCCGAACGGCGCGGGTAAAACCACGCTATTCCGCATGATGGCCGGTGTCGACAAGCCCGATTCGGGCACCTTAACCCTGGGGCAAACCGTTCAACTCGCCTATGTTGACCAGTTGCGCGATGACCTGGACCCGAAAAAAACCGTGTTCGATGAAATTTCCGACGGACTGGATTTGATTACGGTCGGCAAATATGAAACGCCATCACGGGCTTATGTCGGTCGTTTTAACTTCAAGGGTGCAGACCAGGGAAAACGTATCGGCGATCTTTCCGGCGGCGAACGCAACCGTGTGCATTTAGCCAAGCTGCTTAAAACCGGCGGCAACGTGCTGTTGCTCGATGAGCCGACCAACGATCTGGACGTTGAAACCTTGCGGGCGTTGGAAGAAGCGCTACTGGCTTTCCCCGGTTGCGCCGTGGTTATTTCGCATGATCGCTGGTTTTTGGACAGAATCGCCACGCATATGCTGGCGTTTGAAGGTGACAGTAACGTGGTCTGGTTTGAAGGCAACTATGAAGATTACGAGGCCGATCGTCATCGCCGCTTGGGTAGCGATGCGGATAATCCGCACCGGTTGAAGTATAAGAAACTGACTGGTTAAGAAGCTAAAAAATAACACCACGAAGACACGAAGAACACGAGGTTTTTTATCTTAGCTTTTCTTCGTGTTCTTCGTGCCTTCGTGGTGAATTAAAATCTCCTACCCCGCAAACACCACATCAAATCGCTTCATCAATCCGGCTATGTCTTTCCGGTAAAACTCCTGCACCGGCAAACACAGATCGCCCGGCTTTAAGCCTCGTTCCTGCAACGACTCCACTTCGGTATAAATGTCGTTAACATCGTAGATTTCCAGCGCTTTAAAAATGGCCGAAGTATCCTTCATGCCCGCGATTTCAGGATTCTGCCCCTTTTTCAGCTGAAACACCCCGTCGTCCAGCAGCAAGATGCTGACATGCTGGTCAAACGCGGCGGTAGTCAAAATAATATCCAGCATTTCCTGAACCTGTGCGCCGCTGTGCGGCGGTTTGCGTAGTACGAATAAATAACGCTTCATGCTCTCACCCGAATACGATAAAGCGGTCGGCTTCCAGCGTGGCCTCGACCAGCTGCCCCAAACCGGAAATGCGAAAGCCCTCGGCCAAGTCATTATCCTGCTTGCCCTGCCGCTTGGCCTCGTCGCTACATAACAAGCCGCGCCGTTGAGCGGCGGAAATGCACACTACCAAGTCGATCCGATGCAGTCTTGCCAGCTCGCTCCATTGCGCGGTGAACTGGAGTTCGTCATCCGGCGGCGTGGCGTATTTGAACGCATGGTAAATGCCGTCGTGATAAAAAAACACCCGGAATACCTCATGCCCCGCTGCCAAGGCGGCATTGATGAATTGATACGCGGTATACCCGGCATTGGATTGGTACGGGCTGGCGTTAATTTGAATGGCGAATTTCATTTGGTTTTATCACAAGGAAGAACTTCAACATGCCCCGTCCGAAACGTTTTGAGTTGGTTAGGTGTGGTCACTTTGCCGAGGCATCATAAAAACGTTAGGGGCGGGGTTGCAAACCTCGCCCCGCCTAGAAGTCATGTAGGGTACGCTGTGCGTACCCTTTCGGTGTTCGGCATTAATGGTACGCACAGCGTACCCTACATGGCTGGAGTTCGTCATCCGGCGGCGTGGCGTATTTGAACGCATGGTAAATGCCGTCGTGGTAAAAAAACACCCGGAACACTTCATGCCCCGCCGCCAAGGCGGCGTTGATAAACTGGTACGCAGTATATCCGGCATTGGATTGGTAAGGGCTGGCGTTAACTTGAATGGCAAATTTCATTGGGTTTAATAGAACACGGATGACACCGATTAGACGGATTTAAACGGATTTAATTGACAAAAAGCCGGACGGGGCATGTTGCCCCGTCCGAAACGTTTTGCGTTGGTTAAGCATAACCATTTTGCTTAGGCATCGCAAAACGTTAGGGGCGGGGCTATACTTTTCCTTCATACATTTTTCGGGCTTCAATTGCGGTATCTAATCGTCTATGAATAAGCGAGACCATTGAAAGAATATCTAAAGCATCTTGTTCTTCGATTGACCATTTAATTTTTGGCGCATGCGCAGTTGTATTTCTAAAAGTACCGAACAAGCCTTTTACTAAATTCATAAACCCCTTTTGCTCGCTTTGTTCACTTTCCGTTTCCAAAGCATTTAAAGCAAGATGAGGTATTTTTTCCTTGAAGGAAAAAGCTTCATCGATAAGAGATGCACCATCAGAAGTTAAGCCTGTTCTAATACGAATTTTATCAGCGACACTTTTTGTTGCTTCAAACACCACATGAAAATAGTTATCTACAAGCAATTCTTCCTGACAATACGTCAATATATCTGGATGAACCCTTCTGTTCAAAAGGTGTTCCTTAAGCTTACTGGCTTTTGCAACCGATTCACTGATTGTGGAAGACCTTGAGGTAATGGATACTTTTCCATTCTCACCAAGGGAATAGCCTGCAAAAGCTAAAATCTTATTCAGTTCAAAACGGATATTGTTAAACCATTCCTGATTACTGTAATGACTAGCAGGACTCATTGCCTTTTCGATAAATGCCAAAATATTGTTTGCACACTTATCAATATTTTGCTTATTTACTAGAGCTGAATTAAGTCTTCTCCACTTCGTATTTGCCGAATCAATGTCCTCTATTCTGCTTTCATTAAGTAATGTTGCTATTTGCGAACCAGTAAAACCACCGTTTGTATCACCGAGTAGTTTAGATATAGACTCAATTACACTCGAATCAAGTTTTGAAATCGCTGCCATTATTTTCCTAAATATATAAAAAACTCAATCCCGCTTAATCTCATTAAAATAAAGCGTAGCGCCAATCACAGCAGCCGGAGCGACGATAATATTCAACACCGGAATGGTCAGCCCCAGCACCGCCAATCCGCCAAAACTTAACGCACCTAGCCTTACGCTTTTGACCAGCTCTTTCTGCTCGGAAAACAACACGCCCTGATTTTCCAGCGGATAAGCCATATATTCCAGCGCCATGCCCCAGGCCCCGAACAGTGCCCATAAAAAAGGCGCAATTACATTGATGCCGGGGATAATCGACAAGACCAGCAACGGTAAGGCTCGAGTCCCCAGATAGCCCATGCGCTTTGATTCCGCAAAAAGAACTTTAACTAAAGGCTGTTCGGCAGCTGACAGGGGCTTTCCGCTGACCATTGCCAGCGTTTTTGCCGATAACTTGCCGTAAAAAGGCGCGGCCAGCAGATTAGCCAAGACCGTGAAGGTGAAAAACCCGGCGATAAAAAAGCTGATAAAAAACAGCGGCCATAACACCCAGCTCAACCAATGCAGCCAGCCGGGAATGAATTGATCGATCAAGTCCGAAATATAAAAATATCCCAAGGTCAAGGCGGCGCTGTACAGCACCACGTTAATCAACATGGGGATGATGATGAATTTGCGCAATTCCGGACTGGTCAATAAGCTCAGGCCCTTCAATAAAAAGCCGATGGCTAATACCGGATTATTACCTTTCTTATCAAATTGCATTTTTTAAACCTCCCACGCCTTGCCCGGCTGGATTCAATACCACACCGCGCTCGGTCACAATCGCCGCAATCAGTTCCGCCGGGGTCACATCAAAAACCGGGTTCCAGGCGCTAACCAGGGAACCTTCGTTGTTATAACAGGCAGGCAATAATTCGTTTGGGTTGCGTTGTTCGATTTCTATCAGGTCGCCGCTAGGCATGGTCCAGTCGATAGTCGTGGTCGGTGCGACCACCATCAACTTTACGCCATGCTGTTTGGCCAACACGGCCAGGGAATAAGTGCCGATCTTGTTTGCGGCATCGCCGTTGGCGGCAATGCGGTCCGCGCCGACCACTATCCAATCGATCGCGCCGGACTTCATCAGCCATGCCGCCGCCGAATCGGCAATCAAGGTCGCCGGGATGCCGTCCTGCGCCAATTCCCAAACGGTCAGCCTTGCGCCTTGCAGCCAGGGCCGGGTTTCGCCCGCATAGACGTTGAGGCGTTCCCGTTGATAAGCGCTACGGATGACGCCCAGCGCCGTGCCGTAGCCGCCGGTTGCCAAGGCCCCGGCGTTGCAGTGCGTCATCACGCCTTTGGCGCCTGCCAGAATATCCGCGCCCAATTCGCCCATTTTGTGATTGGCGGCAATATCGTCGTTATGGATTTTTTCCGCGCAAGCCAGAACAGCGGCAGGAGGATTGTCAAGCGGCTTGGCCAGTTTGGCCTTCATCTGATCCAGCGCCCAAAACAAATTGACCGCCGTAGGCCTCGACTTTGCCAGCATGTCTATGTCGGCGCTGACTTTTTGCCGCCAATGGTTGGACTGGGCGTAATGCTTGCGAACCGACAGCGCCACGCCGTAAGCGGCGGCTATGCCGATAGCCGGTGCGCCGCGAACGCGCATGCCGACAATGGCTTCGGTGACGCCGACCGCATCCGTGTATTCATCGTAAACGATTTCATCCGGCAATTTCCGTTGATCCAGCACTTTTAAGGCGCTGCCTGTCCATTGCAAGGCTTGTACAGTCAATTTATTTTGTATAGTCATTTTTATCAAAAACCAATGGTAAAAAGTTATAATTCGGCAACCCAATACAGGAATACCTTATGACAGTTGTCGATACCCTCATCCATGCTCGTTGGATTATACCCGTTGAACCGGAATCCGTAACCTATGAACACCATACGCTGGTTATCGATGGCGGCCGAATTATCGACCTGCTGCCTACCGAACTTGCCAAGCAAAAATACCAGGGCACGACGACCGAGAACCTGGAAAATCACGCGCTGCTGCCCGGCCTGATCAACAGCCACACCCATGCCGCGATGACCTTGATGCGCGGCATTGCCGACGATTTGCAGCTGATGGACTGGCTGCAAAACCACATCTGGCCGCTGGAGCAAAAATGGATGAGCGAGGCGTTCGTCAAAGACGGCACCGATCTGGCGATAGCCGAGATGATTCTGGGTGGAACGACCTGCTTCAACGACATGTATTTCTTTCCGGAAATCACCGCAGCCCAAGCCATTCATCACGGCATCCGCGCCAGCGTCGGCCTGATCGTCATCGATTTCCCGACGGTCTGGGCCGAAAACAGCGAGGCCTATATTGAAAAAGGCTTGGCTTTGCATGAGCAACTGCGCCACCACCCGCTGATTTCCACGCCGTTTGCGCCGCATGCGCCGTACACGGTGTCGGACGAACCGCTGCAAAAAATCAAAACCCTGGTCGATGAGCTGGAACTGCCGATCCATATCCATGTCCACGAAACACTGCACGAAATCGAGCAGGAACTGGAAAAAACCGGGCAGCGGCCTTTGCAAAGATTGCATGAATTGGGCCTGATCGATCCGTCGTTCATCGCGGTACACATGACCCAGATGACCGATGACGAAATCGCCCGTTATGCAGAATCCGGCGCTCATATCGTGCATTGCCCCGAGTCCAATCTAAAACTGGCCAGCGGCTTTTGCCCGGTTGCCAAATGTATCGCCGCAGGCATCAATGTGGCGTTGGGCACCGACGGCGCGGCCAGCAACAATGACCTGGATATGTTCGGCGAAATGCGCACCGCGGCACTGCTCGGCAAAGCCGTTGCCGGTGATGCCAGCGCCATTCCGGCCATGACCGCCCTGCGCATGGCGACCATCAACGGCGCGAAAGCCTTAGGACTGGACCATGAAACCGGTTCGTTAAGCATCGGCAAAGCCGCCGACGTGATTGCCATTGATTTATCGCATTTAGAAACCCAGCCGTTATATTGCCCGATCTCGCAGATCGTTTACGCCGCCAGCCGCCAGCAAGTCACCGATGTCTGGGTGGCAGGGAAACGTTTGTTAAAGCAACGTCACCTGACCACGGTTAATATTGATGAGTTGAAGATCAAAATCGCCGAATGGCAGGAGCGGTTGGCGGGTTGATTTTTCACCACGAAGGCACGAAGTTTTATATTTTTCTTCGTGCTCTTCGTGCCTTCGTGGTGATATATTTAAGTCAATTATCTTTTTCTGCCCATCACATTATTGATGAATCCATACCTTGATGTTGTAAGTTACATGGCTTCCACTTTGGAGAGCAAACCATGAGTACCGCAGAACAATTGCAACAAAAGTACACCTATGCTGATTATCTCAACTGGCCTGAAGATGAGCGCTGGGAGCTGATTGACGGCGAACCTTATGCCATGACCGCCCCGCAACGGTTGCATCAGGATATTGTCTTTGAGTTGGGCGGACAAATCCGCAATTACCTGCAAGGCAAGCCCTGCAAAGGCTATACCGCCCCTTTCGACGTGCGCCTGCCGCGCAAGGATGAAGCCGACGCCAGTGTCGAAACGGTAGTGCAACCCGACCTAAGCGTCATTTGCGATCCGGCCAAGTTGGACAAACAAGGCTGCCGCGGCGCGCCGGATTGGATTGTCGAAGTGCTTTCGCCTTCCACCGCGCTCAAAGACATGAACACCAAACGCAGCCTTTACCAACTGCATGGGGTGCAGGAATATTGGATTATCCACCCGGAAGATCGTTGGCTTTTGGTGTACACGCTGGACGAACAAGGACGGTACGGCCAGCCCGGCGTGTTCGGCATGGATGAAGCTACCGCTGTACAACGGTTCCCGGATTTGAGCATTGATTGGTCGTTTATGGCGGCCATTTAAGACCGTAAAGCAAACTCGGCGTACCCTACATAAACCTAACGATAGCCATCTAATTTACTCTGTAGCCACTTATTTTGATGAAACCTCCTTGCGGGACGGGGATTACAACGCCGCCCCTAACGCTTCAGCGATGTCCGAGCTAAATGGCTACACGCCTTAACCCACGTAAAAGATTCCAAACAGGGCAACCTGCCCCGCCCAACTTTGACGATTAAATCAGTTTAGAGAACTCCCTTATGGTTACAAACCTCATCATTTTTTTCTTGTATTTGGTTACAGTTATTTATTTTGCAGGCTTTGCTCTGATCAATAGTTCAACGCAGATAAAAATCAAAGAAGTCTACATGTATTCAGGAACACTCGCCCTGATAGGATGCATTAGCGAGGTGGCTATCAATAGCTTCTGCAGGGCCGTTTTCGACTCTTCTCTTTGGATATATCAGGTGACGCCCGTACACAATGGCGATACCTCGATTTTTGCGTTTTTTCAGTGGTCGCTCTATGGCTATCATGTTTATTTCGTTCAAAACAAGATTCAGTCCCTTAACCTTAAACATGAAGCCTGTATTTTTGCTGCGGTGATCTCTGTAGAGGCGTTGTTACTGGAAATATTCGTCAATATTTCCAGTAACTTTTTCCTTAACACCTTCATATTTTATTATCTGCCCGGAGACATGGGCCATTTGACCACTGTTTATGTCTTCCCTGTTTATCTTCTGGGAGGCGCTATTCTAATTGAAACCTTTAAAAGATTTTTGCAAGACCCGGTGTTTTTCGGCACGCTGAGTTTTTCCATTGCTTTTATTTTTGTGTTTTTATCATGACGTCCTTATTGAGACAATTGCCCGATGTCCAAAGCGTTACTAATCCCACTTCATAACCGGCACGGATGAAATAGAGTTCTTAGGTGAGCCTTCAATCACCTTATCGCTGTAAGCCAGATAGACCAGGACATTACGTTTTTTGTCATAGAAACGCACCACTTGCAGGGTCTTAAAAACCAGCGACAGGCTTTCTTTAAACACCACATCGCCACTTTTTAATTTATCCAGCTTGCCCGGATCGATTGCGCCTATTTGCCGACAGGCAATTGACGCTTCGGTCGGATCTTCGGCCAGGCCTACCGCGCCTTTCATTCCGCCTGTTTTAGCGCGCGATATATGACAGGCAACACCAGGAACATCAGGATCGTCGAAGGCTTCAACCACAATTTTATGATTGGCTCCCAGCAGCTTAAATGTCGTGGTTACATCGCCGATTTCTTCGGCTGACGCAGTAAAGGCTATTGTGCCGAGCACCATTGTTGCCGCAAGCAGGATTTGTTTTTTCATATATTTATCCACAAAGTTAAGAAGTCATAATGTAGTAGCTAGTTTGATGCGAAACACCTAAAGCGACAATCTCGGCACCGCTTCCAATAATTTCTGCGTATAAGGATGTTGAGGCTGTCCGCAAACTTGCGCGGTTTCGCCTTGCTCGACGATTTTGCCTTTGTACATCACCACCGTCCTGTCGCTCAGATATTCCACTACCCCGATGTTGTGGGTGATGAACAACAGCGTCAGGTTGCGTTGCTGACGGATGCTCAACAACAATTGCAAAATTTCCGCCTGCACCGAAACATCCAATGCGCTGGTAATTTCATCGCAGACGATAAATTCGGGGTTCAGCGTCAGCGCGCGGGCCAGTCCGATTCGCTGCCGCTGTCCGCCTGAAAATTCGTGCGGGTAACGCCACAGGAAATCCCGGTTGAGCTGTACGCTTTCCAGAAGCAGGCCTGCAAGTTCGATGCGCTGTTCATGATTTGCGCCTATGCCGTGGACTTTCATCGGTTCGGTCAGCGTGGTTTCGATCAGCAGGCGCGGGTTCAATGACGATTGCGGGTCCTGGAAGGCAATCTGCATCTTCCGCCGCAACGGCCGCAATTCACGGGCGGAAAGCCCGGTCAATTCTTGTCCTTGTATCTGAATGCTGCCGGAAGTCGGCGGTTCCAGTTGCAGCACTGCCCGCCCTAATGTAGTTTTTCCGCAGCCGGACTCGCCGACCAACGCAACGATTTGGCCTTGCGGAATATCCAGCGACACTTCGTCTACCGCACGCACATAGTCGACGGTACGGCGGAGCAAGCCTTTTTTGATCGGGAACCAGACTTTCAAGTCCCTGATTTGCAGCAGCGGCGTTTGATCAGTCGCATTTTGGGAATGCGGCCGTACCGATACCGGTTTAACCAAATTCTCCGGCAGCGCCGCCAAAAGCTGTTGCGTATAAGAGTGCCGGGGTTTTCGCAACACCTCGGAACAAGGGCCGACTTCGACCATCTTGCCCTGTTGCATCACCCCGACCCACTGCGCCATCTGCGCCACCACGCCAAAATCGTGGGTAATAAACAGCATGCTCATGCCGGTATCGTCCTGCAACTTGCGCATCAGCCGCAAAATCTCGGCCTGCACGGTCACATCCAGCGCAGTCGTCGGCTCATCGGCAATCAGTAATTGCGGCTCGCAAGCCAAGGCCATCGCTATCATCACCCGTTGCCGCTGGCCGCCGGACAATTGGTGCGGGTAATCGCGGAAGCGGCGTGAAGCTTGAGGCATCTGCACCTGCTCCAACGCCATAATCGTGCGCTGTTCGGCTTCGGCATCGCTCATCTCCGGGCGGTGCAATTGCAAGGCTTCGGTGATTTGTTCGCCGATGGTCAATACCGGATTCAGCGAGGTCATCGGTTCCTGGAAGATCATTGCGATTTGAGAACCGCGGATCGCCCGAATCCCCGGATCGTCCAGTTTCAATAAATCCCGGCCGTTGAACAATATTTCACCGCTCGGATGGGAGGCCACATCTTGCGGCAACAAGCGGATCACCGATAGTGCGCTGACCGACTTGCCGCTGCCCGACTCGCCGACCAGACAAAAAGTATCTCCCTTGGGAATGCTGAAACTGATATCGTCGACCGCCCTGACTTCCCGGCCGCCCGCTTGCAAATAAGTGCGCAGGTTACGGACTTCCAACAACTGTCCGCTCATCGGTTCACCCCAGCTTTACTCGAAAGCTTCGGATCGATCGCATCGCGGAATGCCTCGCCGATCAGGTTATAGGCAAACACGGTCATGAAAATCGCGCCGCCTGGAAATACCGCCATCCACCAGTTGAAGGTCGACGATTTGACCGCCTGATCCAGCATTTGCCCCCAGGAAGGCGCATCGACTACGCCCAGGCCCAGAAAACTCAAGGTTGCCTCCGACAAAATCGCCCCGGCCACGCCGAAACTGACGGCCACCAGCAACGGCGCCACGCCGTTCGGCAACATATGCCGAAACAGGATCGAGCTGAGCGGCAAGCCGCTGGCCACCGCCGCCTGCACATAATCCTGTTTGCGCAATTTCAGGAATTCGGTGCGCACATAGCGCGCATAACCCGACCAGCCGGTGACGCCGATAATCACCATCATCATGTACAGACTGCGGCCAAAGAAAGCCACGAAGGTCAGCAGTAGGAACAGCGTCGGAATATCTTCGAAGATTTCCACCAAGCGCATACCCAGCATGTCGACGATGCCGGAAAAATAGCCCATCAAGCCACCCACCACCACGCCGATCAACAAGGCAATGCCGGAAGCGATCAGCCCGATGCTCAGCGAAATCCGGCAGGCATGAATCATGCGGCTCAACACGTCCGCGCCGTTTTCTTCGGTGCCCATTAGGTGCGTATGATCTTCGGTTGCCAACGGCGCTTCCAGGCCTTTGCTGCCCAAATCGCGCAAGTAATCGGTCGGCGCATACGGAATCGGCGGCATGATCCGCCAATCCGCTTCGGTATAGGCGGCGCTGCGAAAATCGTCGTAAATCACCAGCACCGGCGGCTTGACGAGCAGGTTGACCAGCACGGCGGCAAGCGCGCTGCCCAGCAAAAACAACAGGATGCGTTTGGCTCTACCGACCGGTAGCCGGTAAACAGCCAAAGCGATAAAAAAAGTCGCCAATACCCACGTATCTTCCACTGATAAATATTGCAATACCGGTGCGGAGATAACGCCGTCTTTGCTCATCAGCAACGGCATGGAATTCGCCAGAAACGGCGCAAACACGGCGGCGAACACCAACAGCGCCACCCAGGCCAGGCCGACTTTTACTCCCGCTCCATCCAGCGTCTTGCGCCAGATACGCGCGGCGAAGGATTCGCGGCTAACGGCATGCTCAGTCATAGCTTACCCGCGGATCGGCCAAGGTATAGCAGAAGTCGGCAATCAAATAGCCTATCAAGGTCAGAAAACCGCTGACCCAGGTAATCGACAGCACCAGTTCGCGGTCGCGGCCTTTGACCGCTTCCACGGCGAGCTGCCCCATGCCGTTGATGCTGAAGATGTTTTCGACAATCAAAGAACCCGCCAGCAAGCTGGGCAACAGCCCTGCCGAAATGGTAATCAGCGGCAGCAGGCTGTTGCGGAATACATGTTTCCACAACACGTCATTTTCGGCCAAGCCCTTGGCCCTAGCAGTCCGCGCATAATCGGAATGCAGGTTTTCCAGTATCGAGGTCCGCGTCAATTTCGCCAATGCCGCAAAACTGCCGTAGGACAAACAGATCACCGGCAACACCAGATGCCACACCCGGTCCAGCAGAAAACCGCGGACAAAGCCCGCTTCGTCCCAATGCGGCAGGAACGGCATGTCCTGCGCCTCGCGGCTGCTGATTCCGGCGGTCGGGAACCAGTGAAAATGCTGAACATTGGCGAAAAAACCCAGCAACAGCACGCCAGCCAGCATGGTCGGGATAGACCACAAAGCCAGCATCGACATGCTGGTTCCCACATCGAAAACGCTGCCGCGATGGGTCGCGGATTTCATGCCGACCATAATCGCGATCAGATAGGTAAACGGAATGGTGACCAGATTA
>Ga0208125_100969_pt1 | contig 11921 bp, 9 predicted proteins | sample LakWasM128_HOW14_2_FD_183938 | JGI IMG/M metagenome (GOLD analysis project Ga0208125, IMG submission 183938) | Freshwater sediment methanotrophic microbial communities from Lake Washington under simulated oxygen tension - Sediment Metagenome... | ecosystem: Environmental > Aquatic > Freshwater >... | reverse complement strand
ACAGTTGCCAATTCGCGAGAGCGTGGCACATCGCCTTCTTTCCGCGCTTCTTCTAAGCGCTTGGAGGAGGCCTGTTCTGTTTTTTCTAAATCGCTGTCTTCTGCCATGACGATTCCTAAAGTTTGTTTAATTCAACATTCAAGTAAAAAATATTTTTTGTTACTTTGTTGACTATGTGGGATGAATTATCGGACGAATTAATGCGATTGCATCTTTGGAATAAAAGGGTGAAACCAGCCCTTTCTTAAGTGCCTGAGGTTAGATTTAACCTGATTTGATGGCTTTTATAGCTATTTTTAAAAATATTTTTATAAATTTTTATCAATAAATTCATTGGCTTAGAATTATTTTTAAAAATATTTAATATTTTTTTGAAATTTCCCTAAAGTTTTCTAAAGCGCTGCCGTTAAGTGTCTATTAGATGAAACCGAAAGTGTTTTTAAAAATTATTTTGCACTCGGGATTAAAGAATTTGAAATTAGTACCGTCACAACGCTTAACGCATTGAGTTTCTTGGAGTTTTAACTCAGAAATCAATGTGCGAATGGTGGTAACGGTAAAGCTTTGTAAAACTTTAGAAAAATTTTAGGATATTTTTTAGAATGAAATTACAGATTTAACCTATTCTCATACACGTTTAAACTATTATTGATTGGTTAAGCGTTTGATATATATAGATTCTATTAGCTCCGTGTAGGTGTTTGTAAGACAAACACCTACACGGACGCGTCCGCTTCTCCTACCGAATTAACCGACAAACCCTAATTGTTAAGATTTGTTAATAAGCTCAAAGTACAACCCATACGCGCAACACATTATTTACAACCGAAGTAAAAATGAATGGGGAAATAAAAATGAATGAAATTGAGATGATGTCAGAAATTAAAGATGCCAATCTAAACTACTTAATGTTGGCTCAGCAGTTAATCCGTTCAGACAAAGCCACTGCAATTTTCCGCTTAGGTATTAGCAAAGACATCGCTGATTTACTCGAAGGTTTAAGTAATTTACAACTACTAAAACTTAGCAATGCAAACATGATGCTAGCACGTTTCCGTTTTGATGATAGCGCAATTTTGGGCATGTTAACAAATTACACAAAAGATCGCTCACAAGCTCATTTGCATGCTGCTGTTTTGATGGCAGGCCAAAATGTGGAAGCAATGGCACATTGATCGACATGAATTAGCGAGTAGTGTTTGACTTAAGTTTAGGAGAATTATGATGGAAAAGAAAAGTGTAGTGAATGAAGCGGAACAAATCCAACTAGCCATTAAAATGATTAAATTAGGTGCTAGATTACAACTCCTAGAGTCTCAAACAACTTTATCTCGCGAACGTTTAATCAAGTTATACAAAGAGTTAAAAGGCGTATCGCCACCAAAAGGGATGTTGCCATTCTCTACTGATTGGTTCTTAACTTGGCAGCCAAATATTCATTCATCAATTTTCTTTAATATCTATAAATTCATGGTGGATTACACCGATGAAAAAGGTATACACGCCATCATTAAAGCTTATAGCCTTTACTTGCAACAAGTTGAACAAGAAGGTGAAGAAGAGCCAGTATTATCAATGACACGAGCTTGGACATTAGTACGTTTTGTTGAAAGCAAAATGTTGAAAATGCAAGGTTGCAATTGCTGTGGCGGTAGTTTCATTGTGAATAGCTATGACTTAAATCACAAATATGTATGCAACTTATGCCATGTGCCTTCACGTGCAGGTAAAACTAAAAAAGCTAAAGAATTGACATATAAATTAGTAGCAATCCCAGCTTAATTATTGAGTTAACGACTTTTTGTAAAAGCGATTTGTTATCAATATAAATCATGCAAAAAGTACTCAATAAGTATGGTTCGAAATATGAGACGAAATCTAGTCTCGCGCAATCGAGGTTGGGGCAGAAGGCTCAACCTCAAAAGCCAGTAGATAAAATGACGCTCTCAGAGAGTGCTGTCAATAAGTTACGAACGATAGTTAGGCCGAATATGCGATTAGTACCAGCAACACTTGCGGTGTTGATTCAATGTGCCGCGTTGCTGACAGTAGCCGCAATAACGTGGACTGTTAACTTTGCCACTTCCACCTATTTTGGCGCAAATTTAAACATTTCATTTTTTACTGTGGTGCTGATGCAAGCGCTACTTGCCACGACATTTTCTTATCTCGCAGGCATGGCAAGTTGGTGGCGTTGGATACACTTTTGTTTTCCGCTTACCGCTTGGGTCATGTTTCAATGGCATATCCCTAACGCAGTTTATCTTGTTGGTTTCATCATCAGCTTGAGTTTGTTTTGGACGACGTTTCGTACTCAAGTTCCATTTTTCCCATCTCGTCCAGTGGTTTGGCAGCAAGTTGCCAGCATTATTCCGCAAGACACTCCTGTGCGTCTAATTGATATTGGCAGCGGCTTGGGCGATATGTCCATGTATATGGCTAAAACAAGGCCCGATAGCCAAATTGAAGGTATAGAGATTGCACCATTACCTTGGCTTATCAGCTATATTCGCGCCAAATTCCGCAGGTCACCGGCCACCTTTATCTTAGGTAATTACCAAGCATTAAATTTTGCAAATTACGATGTTATTTTCGCTTATCTATCACCAGCAGCTATGCGCATGTTGTGGGATAAAGCCAGCAAAGAAATGCGTCCAGGCAGCTTATTAATCAGCCTTGAATTTGAGATTCCAAACGTACCAGAAAGTATGCGTATTCAGGGCAACGAAAATACGCCAGAAATTTATATTTGGAAAATTGCTTAGCTAGTTTTAGAGTTTATTGTCCAGAATATCTAGTCAGTCTCAATCTACTCTAATGTTTCTCATTAAGCTTTATTTCTAGCCATTTCTACACCTATTACTTAGCTTTGTTGTGGTGTACTAATCACAATATAAGCCTAAAAACATCCCTTTGTTCAACCAATTGATTTGCACACTAGCTTGATATTCTGAGTTTAATTAGATAACTGTAATTATCTAGCCCTACAAATTTTATTGATCAAGTCTGGAGTAATCAAACATGTTTGTCATTATCGGATACGTTGTTATATGCGGAACCATTTTTGGTGGCTATGCTATGGCTGGCGGTCACTTGGGTGGTTTGTGGCAACCGTTAGAACTACTGATGATTTTTGGTGGGGCGCTAGGGTCTTTTGTTGTTGGTAATGATAGTAAAGCACTTAAAGCAACGGCCAAGGCTTTGCCAACCTTATTTAAAGGCTCTAAATATACCAAAACACTTTATTTAGATTTGCTAGCGATGTTGTTTGAGATTCTCGCCAAAATTCGTAAAGACGGCATGATGTCGATTGAAAACGATGTTGAAAATCCTGAAGCAAGCCCGCTATTCAGCAAATATCCAAAACTATTACACGATCATCACCTAATAGAGTTTATTACCGATTATTTGCGTTTAATGGGTTCTGGAAACATGGATGCTTTTCAGATTGAAACTTTGATGGAAAGCGAAATCGAAACACACCATATGGAGGGCCATGTGCCAGCACATTGTATTGCCAAACTTGGTGATGCTTTACCAGCATTCGGTATCGTGGCAGCGGTGATGGGTGTGGTGCATACCATGGAAAGCTTGAGTTTACCGCCAACTGAGCTAGGTATTCTGATTGGTCACGCGCTGGTGGGTACGTTCTTAGGTATTTTGCTGGCTTATGGTTTCGTTGGTCCGCTTTCTGGCTTGTTAGAACAGAAGCTGGAAGAAAGCACCAAAATGTATAACACCGTAAAAGTGACCTTGATTTCTAGCTTAAATGGCTACGCACCTGCTATTGCAGTTGAGTTTGGTCGAAAAATTCTTTACTCAACAGAGCGCCCAGGTTTTGCAGAGCTTGAAACGCATGTTAAGCAAACTAAAAACAAGTAATTAACTAACTGTTAAACAGTGACTGAATACGGAGTTTGTAATGGCTGAAGAACGCGTAAGACCGATTATTGTAAAAAAGATTAAAAAGGGCGGTGGCGGTCACCATGGTGGCGCATGGAAAATTGCTTACGCCGACTTTGTGACCGCCATGATGGCGTTCTTTTTACTGATGTGGTTACTTGGGTCAACATCAAAAGAACAAAAAGCAGGTATATCAGAGTATTTTCAAACGCCGTTAAAGCAAGTCTTGATGGGGCCTTCAATGGGCGCCAGCGACACCATTATTAAAGGTGGAGGCGGTAAAGACTTTACTAAGAAATCAGGACAGGTTAAAAAAGTTGAAGGGCCCGATGGTAAGAAAACGGCTGTTGATGCTGAGGATGCTAAAAAGGCTTTAGAACAAGCTGAAAAAGTTAAATTAGAAGAACTTAAAAAGAAAATTGAAAAAGCGATTGATGACAGCCCAAATTTAAGCAAATTTAAGAACCAATTATTGCTTGATATAACTTCTGATGGCTTGCGTGTGCAGATTGTGGATGAGCAAAATCGCGCCATGTTTAACTCATCTAAAGCTGAAATGCAGCCTTATGCTAAGCAGATATTGCAAGAACTGGGTAAAACCTTAAATGACGTACCGAACAAAATTAGTCTATCAGGCCACACGGATGCAACACCATATCCAACGGGTGAAAAGGCTTATAGCAATTGGGAGTTGTCGTCAGACCGTGCCAACGCTTCACGCCGAGAGTTAGTGGCAGGCGGTATGGATGAAACTAAGCTATTACGTGTGGTTGGGCTTTCATCTGCGGCACTGTTCGATAAAGAAAATCCATTTAACGCCACCAATCGTCGTATCAGCATCATCATTATGAACAAGCAAGCTGAAGAGAATGCATTAAAAGATGGCGCTGCTGTGAATGTGCCTTCTAACTCTAACGCAAACGAGTTGAGTGCCGCAATAAAGAACCCGTAACGATATTTGTAGGTTGAAAATAAAAAATAGAATTGATTAGTTTAACTAGTGGTATTCACTAAATTGAATTAGAGCATTTTGGAGCATGATGAGATGGACATGAAAACATTACCAACTACTGAATTAAGAAGCTTACTTGCGACAGTTGCTGACCATGGGAAACAGCATCTAGTCGAGGTTGAAGCTGATTTGCTGCAAACCACGTTTTTGCTTAGTGAGGCTATTGAAAAGCTTGGGGTGAGTTTTATGGCCGTGCACGAAGCGGTGACAGCTCAGCAGTCTGTGCTAAATGCCTTAATGACAAGTCATCAATTCGACCATCAGGAAACACAAAAATTAGAAGAGTTTAAGAAAAAAATAGGTGAAGAAGTGAATGCCGCCGTGACCGGTTTGCAATTTCAGGATCTCACCAGTCAGCTGCTGAATAGAACAATTAAACGAGTGAATGGCTTAAAAGATTTGCTCCATGAGTTGGGTAATCATAGTGAAGAAATAGATCCGGAATATGAGCATGAAGAAATTGCTAAATTTCTAGATGAAATGAGCCATAGTTTGCATGCGGGTAGTCGAGCGCTTTCGGGAGGATTAAGGCGCTCTGTTGACCAACAAGACATGGCGACAGGTGATATTGAGCTTTTTTAACAAAATGATTAAAAATTAATGAATTTCTGTCGTTAAGTAGTATTAGACAAGCGTAATAGCGCCCAGTAAATAGCATGTAAAGCGCAAAGAGAAAATGGTTTAAGTAATTCTGGTGCTTAATTATCAATAGGCAAGTTTAACAACGTGCAAGATTAACAACGAAAAAAGTGAGTGAATGAAATGGCAAAAACAATTCTAGCAGTCGATGACTCAGGTTCTCTTCGCCAGATGGTGGCATTTAGTCTTAAAGCCGCTGGCTATGATGTGGTGCAGGCTGTAGATGGCCAAGATGGCTTGGATAAGGCAAAAGAGAAGACAGTAGATTTGGTACTGACTGACCAAAATATGCCGATTATGGATGGCTTAACACTCATTAAAAACTTGCGCGAGTTAGGTTCATATCAAAAAGTGCCAATCTTAATGCTCACCACGGAGTCAAGCGATGAAATGAAAGCTAAAGGCAAAGCCGCAGGCGCTAATGGCTGGTTGGTAAAACCTTTTGACCCTAAACGTTTAATTGAAGTGGTACAAAAAGTCATTGGATCTTAAGTTTTTCGTTAGCTCTTTTCTAATGCAGAAGAGAGCTTGAGTAAGTATTGATGGTAATTAAGCAATAAAGCAGTAAATACATAATTGGAGTACAGCAATGACAATTGATATGAGTCAATTTTACGAGGTCTTCTTCGATGAAGCAGAAGAGCTATTAGCTGAAGCTGAACGTTTACTTCTTAGTATCGATATAGATAGCCCTGATACTGAAGATTTGAATGCGATTTTTCGTGCAGCCCATTCTATAAAAGGTGGCGCAGCTACTTTTGGCTTTATGGACATGACTGAAATTACCCATGTGCTAGAAAATCTATTAGATAAAATCCGCAAAAATGAAATGGCGCTCACTGCCGAACACGTGGATGCGTTTTTAGCCGCTAAAGACGTGCTAAAAATGGAGGTAGATGGTCATAGGTTAGCTACAGCTGTCGATGAAGAACAAGTTGCTGATGTGAAAATGATGTTAAAACAACTCTCTGAAGCGGGTGCCGCTGTGGTTAAACCAGCACAAGCCACACCTGCTCCTGTAGCCGCGCCAGTGGTTGCAGCGCCAGTTGTAGAAGACAAGCCAGCTGCATCAGTTTCGGTTGCATCAGTGCCTGATGACGGCCTAACTCGTTTCAATATCGTATTGCCCGAAGTTTCAGAAAAAGACATGACTAACCTGAAAGAAGAGTTAGGTTTGTTGGGCGATGTGGAGTCTAGTCAAAATGAAAATAATCGTTACGTATTTAAGCTGACTACAGATTCAACACAGGCAGACATTATTTCAATCTGTTCATTTGTACTAGATCCTGATGATTTAGTGATTACTGTCAGTGCACCTGCGGCGCAAGCTGAGGCTAAGCCAGCAGTAGTTGAGGATCCAGGTTTTGGTCTTTTTGAGGATGAAGCAAAAGCAAGCACAGAAAGCGCTTCTGCAAGTGAAGCTAAGAGTAATACTTCTGGTGTGAATATCCATGAAGAAGTTGGCTATGGCTTATTTGCTGTAGATGGTAAAAATGACGTAGAAGAAGGCTATGGTTTCTTTGCACCGTTCCAACCACATAAAGATGCCGCAGTGGCTGAATTGATAGGTGATGACACCGTTGCAACAGAAGCTAATTCAGGTAAAGCTGAGCTTGCCAAAGCAGAAGCTGCAGCTGTAGCCAGTAAAGCCGCAGCCTCAGAAGCCACAGATAGACGCAACCAAGGCCGTCGTGAGTCAGACAAAGCACCAGCCAGTGCGGAATCATCATCTATTCGTGTAGGCATTGAAAAAGTAGACCAACTGATTAACTTGGTAGGCGAGCTTGTGATTACACAAGCGATGATAGAACAACGTATCAGCCAGCTAGACCCAGTGCAGCATGAGCCGTTGATTAACAGCGTTGGGCAACTCACACGCAATACGCGTGACTTGCAAGAGTCTGTGATGTCTATTCGTATGATGCCGATGGATTTTGTGTTCTCACGCTTCCCTCGCATGGTGCGAGATTTAGCTGCTAAGTTAGGTAAAAAAGTAGAGTTCGTCACTGTTGGTGCTACCACCGAATTAGATAAAGGCCTCATCGAACGTATTGTTGATCCGTTGACGCATTTAGTGCGTAACAGTGTAGACCATGGTATTGAAACGCCAGAGGGACGTAGAGCTGCTGGTAAGTCTGAAACTGGTACGCTAACACTTTCAGCTGCTCACAAAGGCGGCAGCATTGTGATTGAAGTAACTGACGATGGTGCAGGTTTAAGCCGCGATAAGTTATTGGCTAAAGCCGCCAAAAATGGCTTACCTGTGAGCGAAAGTATGAGCGATACCGAGGTATTTAATCTGATTTTCGCTCCAGGCTTTTCAACTGCAGAAGTTGTGACCGATGTTTCAGGTCGTGGCGTGGGTATGGATGTAGTGAAACGAAACATTACCGCCATGAACGGTGTGGTAGAGATTCGCTCTGCACTCGGTTATGGTACGACCATTTCAATTGCATTGCCTCTGACATTGGCCATCTTAGATGGTATGTCTGTATCACTCGGCAACAGTATTTATGTCATTCCACTCAACCTTATTGTTGAAACTTTACAGCCTCGTGCTGAAGATATTAAAACAGTCACTGGTGAAGGACGTATGGTGCATGTGCGAGGTGAGTATTTACCGATTATTGCATTGCATAGCTTGTTTAATCACCACACAGATATTACCGATCCTACGCAGGGTGTATTAGTGTTACTGGAGTCAGATGGTAAAAAATCGGCCTTGTTTGTTGATAGATTAGTCGGACAGCAACAAGTAGTGATTAAGAGCTTGGAAACCAACTACAGAAAAGTGCCTGGCGTATCAGGTGCCACCATCATGGGTGATGGTTGTGTCGCACTGATTTTAGATGTTTCAGCCATTATTCAGATGGGGCAGACCACCAATTATTTAACTGGTGCACCACCATTCTCCCATTACCAAAATGCCCAATTAATAGAAAACCAAGCAACCACTAAGGAGCTTACAAAATGAGTACAGAAAACGTTAGCAGAACAAGCAATTCAGCCACCACCTCAGCCAAGTTAAAAAACGCGGCGGGTGAGTATCTAACTTTTGTATTAGGTGAAGAGCAATATGGCTTAGAGATTTTAAAAGTACAAGAAATTCGTGGCTACGATGCCGTTACGCAAATTTCTAATACACCAGAATTTATTAAAGGTGTGGTGAATCTACGCGGAAAAATTGTACCGATTGTCGATTTACGCATCAAATTTCACTTGGGGAAAGTGGAATATGACGAGTTCACAGTAGTGATTATTCTTAATCTAAATGGCCGCGTAGTTGGCATTGTGGTGGATGGCGTTTCTGATGTGATGGCGCTTAAAGAAGAGCAGATTCGTGATGTGCCATCTTTAGTTTCAAATATCGATACCAAATACATTGTAGGTCTGGCTTCTGTAGAAGAACAAATGTTCATTTTGGTAGATATAGAACAATTGATGAGCAGTCAAGAAATGGCGCTTATGGATGAAATAGCCGTACATTAACTTACATGTTGCTGCATTGAGAAAGCAGCAAAAGTAAATGCTAATAATATTTAAGAAGCAAAAGGGTAGATAATCATGAAAATAAATATGCCAGTCACAACTAATGAAATCATTTTTGATGATTCACAGTTTATGTTGACAAAAACAGACTTAAAAGGCGTGATTACCTACGCTAATCAAGACTTTATAAAGGTTAGTGGCTTTAGCGAAACGGAACTTGTAGGTAGTAGCCACAATATGGTGCGCCATCCGGATATGCCAGTAGAGGCGTTTGAGGATATGTGGCGTAGCTTGAAGGCAGGTAAGCCATGGACTGGTATGGTCAAGAACCGTACCAAAAGCGGTGACTTTTATTGGGTGCAAGCTAACGCTGCGCCAATCGTAGAGGCTGGTGTTGTGACAGGGTTTCTTTCCGTTCGCAGAAAACCTAGCCGTCAGCAAGTAGAGGCAGCAACGGCAGCTTATCGCTTGTTTAAAGATGGTAATGCAAAAGGTTTAGCTATTGTTGATGGAAAAGTTGTTAAAAACTCATTATTGAATAAACTTAAAAACAAAATATCAAATATCAAAGTTGGCCAGCGCTTAGCTGGCATTATTGTGTTGGGAGTGGTTGCTTTAGCCTTGCAAGCCGTGATCGGGTTGTACGAAATCAATTTATCAAACAATACAATTAGGTCAGTGCAAGAAGATCGTTTAATACCAACTAGGGATTTAGGGCAAATCGCTAAGCTGATGTTGGAAAATAATACGCTATTAAGAACAGCGCTTAGCAATGTTGAAATAAGCACAGTTGATAAGAAGTCTGTGCTCGCGCTTAAACCTGAAGAGGCGACAAATGCAGCAGATGCCATTGAGCGAAATATAGAAACAATTAGCGGTATATGGAAAACTTACATGGCGACTACCCTTTCGCCAGAAGAAAAGATACTAGCAACTAATTTTACTGAAAGCCGTGGCAAGTTTGTTAGCCAAGGCTTAAAGCCTGCCATATCAGCTTTGCGCTTAAATAATTATGAAGATGCAAAGAAATATGCAGATATTGCACAAGATTTATTTAAGACCTCCGCACCAGTAGTCGATGTATTACTTAGATTGCAAAATGATGTAGCCATTAAAGAATATGTAACGGCGCAATCGGAATATCGAACTACTAAAATACTTACTTTTTCCGGCTTAGCTTTTATTTCATTACTTTTACTTTATGTCGGTTGGGTTGTAACTCGCAGCATTACTAAACCATTGAGTCAGTCTATCAATACTTTCGGGCAGATTATGTCTGGAAATTTCACTACAGCAATAGAAGTTAAAGGTGAAAACGAGTTAAGTAAAGTTTTGCAGTCATTACAAACCATGCAAACTATACTAAGTGTTAATCAAAACACATTGAAAGAAAATGCAATTGAAGTTGCTGAGCAGTCCGCTTTGTTTGAAAATCAACTTGCAGCGATTAATAAATCAACAGGTGTGATTGAATTTAGCATGGATGGCAAAGTCATTGCTGCTAATGATATTTTCTTGAATGTATTGGGATACAGCCGTGCAGAGGCGATTGGTCAACATCATAGCACATTCGTTGAGCCTAAGTATCGTGAGAGTGCCGAGTATAAAGAGTTTTGGAATAAGTTGAACCGTGGCGAATCTATTGTTACCAGTGAGTTTAAGCGCTTCGGTAAAAATGGAAAAGAAGTGTGGTTACAGGCATCTTACAATTCAATTTTGTGTGCAGCAGGCAAGCCTTACAAAGTGGTGAAATATGCTGTTGATGTTACCGAGCAAAAACTTAAGAATGCTGATTTTGCAGGTCAAATATCAGCGATTGGTATATCACAGGGTGTGATTGAAGTTGGCTTGGATGGCATTATTCTGAAAATCAACCAAGTTTACTTAGACATGCTAGGTTATAAAGAAGCTGAGTTATTAGGCAAACACGTAAGTGTGGTTCTAGACCAAACATTTGCTAAGAGTGAAGCTTATACCACCTTGTGGAACAAGCTATTGAATGGTGGCACAGACACAGGTCAATACAAACGAATCGGCAAAGATGGTCGAGAAGTATGGATTCAAGCTTCTTATAACCCTATTTACGATTTAAATGGTAAACCATACAAAATTGTGAACTACACCATGGATATCACCGCACAGAAAATGCAGGCGGCTGATAACGCAGGACAGTTGGCTGCAATTAATAAGATCCAAGGTGTAATTGAGTTTGATTTAACTGGAAAAGTGATTGCAGTGAATGAAATTTTTGCCGCTGTGACTGGCTATAGTGAAAAAGAAATTGTGGGTAATCATCACAGCATGTTTGTAGAACCAGCTTATAAATCAAGCCCCGAGTATAAAACCTTTTGGGAAAAAGTTAGTCGTGGTGAGGCAGACACAAACCAATACAAGCGTATAGCTAAAGGTGGCCGTGAGGTTTGGCTGCAAGCTAGTTACAACCCAATTTTGGATATGAATGGTAAGCCATTTAAAGTCGTTAAATATGCTACTGATATTACGGAGCAACACAATAATGCTGCCATATTGGCCAGCGCTGTCGAAGAAACGCAAGCTGTGATCGAAGAAGCAAAAGCGGGTGACTTGAGTAACCGAGTGCCTCTCGAAGGCAAAACTGGCGCAATTGCGAGTTTATGTGACGGCGTGAATGCGTTAATGGACAAAATGACAGAGGTCATTACTGAGGTACGAGAAGCGGGCGACACTATTAACACTGCGGCAGGTGAAATCTCATCAGGCAACAACGACCTCTCCCAACGCACCGAACAACAAGCTTCTAGCTTAGAAGAAACAGCATCGAGCATGGAAGAACTTGCTTCAACGGTTAAACAAAATGCCGAGAACGCCAAACAAGCCAACCAACTTGCAGCAGCAGCCT
>Ga0208125_100967_pt1 | contig 11928 bp, 14 predicted proteins | sample LakWasM128_HOW14_2_FD_183938 | JGI IMG/M metagenome (GOLD analysis project Ga0208125, IMG submission 183938) | Freshwater sediment methanotrophic microbial communities from Lake Washington under simulated oxygen tension - Sediment Metagenome... | ecosystem: Environmental > Aquatic > Freshwater >... | reverse complement strand
CGAGGCATAAGGAACGCTCGCGTGACCATGAATATTACCTAGGTATTCTCAGCGGTATCGCCATGGTAGAGGGCATGGATGCGCATGTAAGCATCCTTATTCACGACTTTGTGAAAGCTTTCGGGTACAGAGAAGCTCCCCTGACGACTGAACAAGTCAACGTGATCCTGTCTGGATCGTAATCAACATAAAAAATAAAGTAATTTGAATCGGAAGGAAATTTATGAAAAGGTTAATTTGCTTAATTATCGGCCATAACATTGAGGTTGAGCATGGTTACCACTCTGGAGACATGATCGAGTGGGAAGTTCACAGATGTAAGCGCTGCGGATGCCAAAAGTAGACTATTAACGGTAAAACCGGAAAAGGAAAAGAAAAATTAATGAAAACTATTTGGAAATTCAAACTCGAACCTGAAATCACGCTGGATATGCCAGTAGGGGCGGAGGTCTTGTCGGTTCGCGAGCAAGGCGAAGATATTTTCTTGTGGGCGCTGGTCGATCCGAATGCGGAAAAAGTTCAGCGCAAGTTCGTAGGTTTCGGGACCGGACACGATGTACCAGAGCGCCCGATGAAGTTTATCGGGACAGCGCATATTTATGGTGGCGGCATGGTTTTCCATGTGTTTGAGCTGATGACCGACTAATCACGGAAAAGGGTATGGCATGAGAACCCAGAGTATTTACGCAGGGCTGTCGAATGAGCAGGCATTTTCAATTATGAATGCGACCATCGAGGTGCAAAAGGAATTACCGGCCCTTGAGCAGGGATGGAATCCGAAGCGTTATTGGCTAGTTTCGGGTGCCTCTATCGTTGGCTTTTTTGTGGCTAGTTTAGCTGCCGGTATTTCTGTCAATGTGTCGTTTGGAATGTTCACCATTGCTACCGTTGTGGTTATGGCAGCCTTTACTCGAAGCAAAAATCGTCTTGAGTTTCTTCGTATGCAGAAAATCGGCCTTGAACAGTTCAAGGCTACTGCCGAAAGTAATCCTGGTGCACCGGCATCTGTACTTGTGGCAATGATGGAGTGGTAGGTTGATCGAGTCACTATTCCCAGATACTACCGGCGCTACATTTTCTCCATGCCGGCAGTACCGATACTCGCTCTGGAGAACATGGAACCAGGACCTCCCGGTCTGCATGTTCCTTATGCTGAATCCGTCCACAGCCGATGAAATGAAAAACGATGCGACGGTTGAACGTTGCCAGCGCCGGGCAATTAAAATGGGTTACGGTGGATTACACGTAGGTAACATCTTCGCCTGGCGATCAACGGATCCTACAGTCTTGCCAAAGTTAACAGATCCAATAGGCCCTGATAACGACGAAGCTATATTGCTGGCCGCGAAAAAAGCAGGGATTGTGATTTGTGGGTGGGGTAAACATGGCAAGTTGCTGGATCGAGGTGAGCACGTTCTTAAAATGCTATTGCAGCATGGTATAAAACCACATGCTTTAATGATTAACGACGACGGGAGTCCTCAACATCCACTTTACATAGGATATGATGTTAAACCCTCTATAATTTAGTTTTGGTCGTAAATGAGACGTTTCGCATACATAGTGGCATTAATATCAATTATTTCCGCTGCTTTCATCACTATATCTGCAGCACAATCTGCATACGAAACTATCTCGCAACCAGGTGGGTACGTGCCGGATACATCAAGCAATTTTTCTGAGGCAACTCAACCCAGCAAGGTAAATAAAAAACATCATAAAAAGCATGCAAAATCCCATGATCAATTTCGTCCATGATTTTCGTCCTTGGAGGCGTGACTATATTTATGGGATAGTTTTCATGTCAGTAGGTTTAATCTTGAGCTGGTATGTGACTCTGATTGGCCACCAATATGTTGGAGCAATATTAGCGTTATGGCTGACTTATAAAGGTTGTCTTAGAGTTGGTGTTGGGGCGAGCCGGGAACGTGGCGTAGAGGTTGAACGTGCAGCTGTTCTGAGCATGGAATCAATTCTTAGTAGCGCGGAATATAAAATTCAATCGAATATATATGCGAGGCGCATTGGAAATATCGACAGTGTTGTTGCGCCTCTATGGACGCCGGCGAGATACGTTGTGGAGATTAAGTCATACAAAGGGATAGTTGAGCGGGGTGATCGACTAACAAAACTGAATCGCAATTACCGTTTGTGGCAACCTATTAGGCAAGTATGGGGGCAATGTCGTTACCTCGGAAAATTCTATTATCCCGTGCTTTGGATGCCGGAATCACTGTTATTCACACGTTTCTTGCATAAGGGAGTTTTAATAGTTAATGGTGACGTCGCATTCCTTGAACGCTCACTTAAAGAATTTGATGTGGTTATTAAATTGCCGGCAATTATAGCGTTTAAATTTGAACCACCTGAAGCATATAAGGCATACGTGAAAAAACTGGGATTCACGTATGACTATACCGTTAGGATGTGGTCTGGGTTCATGAGCAGAAAAGATAAAGTGGGTATAGACCAAATATTATCGAATGTAGGTGGGATATCCCAATTTGAGCAGAACCAGAGCTATTTTCCTTAGATTTGCGTGAAAGGCCCTTGTGCCTTTCACGCTAGAACTGGGAATCTAGAATATCTGCCTAGGTTTAGAAATTTCTGATAATCAGTTCGTACTTCTCATCCCGGCCTTGAGTACCACCGACAGCATATCGAATCGACACTGACTCCATAGTGAAGCCTTCAAAGGCTTCACGCATTTCGGGAATATCGTTGACCGATATAATCATTTTCCCTTGAATTGATCTGCCCAGTTCGGCCATTCTGCTGTACTGATCCAAACCGAAAGGTACGCCGTATCCCTCGGTGCCCCAGTAAGGCGGATCACAATAAAACAGCGTATGGCTGCGATCGTACCGCTGGATACATTCATGCCAGGGTAAGTTCTCGATCGTCGTTCTGGAGAGCCGCAAATGAGCCTGGCTTAGATTTTCTTCAATTCTCAATAGGTTTAAACGCGGTGTCGTGGTGGTGGACGTCCCAAAACTCTGTTTATCGACTTTTCCACCGAAAGAAAGCTTCTGCAGGTAGTAGAACCGTGCAGCTCGTTGGATGTCCGTTAATGGTTCTGTAGGCATCATTTGTAGCCAGTTGAACATAGCGCGGCTGATCAAGGACCATTTGAATTGCCTGACAAACTCTTCCAGATGATTCTGAACCACCCTATAGAGGTTCATGAGCTCGCCGTTGATGTCATTTAATATTTCAACTTTGACTTCATCCTTGAGGAAATATAGCGCAGCTGCGCCGCAGAAAGGTTCCACATAGCAACTATGCTCGGGGAACATGGGAATAATGTGTTTGGCCAAGCGACGCTTGCCGCCTATCCAGGGAACAATGGGTGTTGCAGACATAATGAGCCTTTCGCGCTTTAATTATATTGTGGTAGGCTCTCGCTGCTCGTCGACGGGCAGGAGGCCTTGGCAATAGCTCACAGGCTGCATCTGTGGGTTAAAGCGGCCAGTGTCATGTTGACGCATGTTACTGGCCGCCTCTTTCAAGTTGTTATGGTTGTAGCGAGTTTCGTTTCTTGATCGCTTCCTGCAGAGACAAATTTTCCATGACAGAGCTGTAGAACTCATCTATCCCGTTTTCCTCGATCTCACGCCAGGTATCTCCATCAACCTGGGCGGTATCAAGCAGGCGCTGGTTGCCGGTGTATAGGAAAAATGCCACTTTTTCTGTTTCGGCAACCGGATAATCAAGAGCCCAATCTGCTTCTGAATGGTGTGTGCCGTTTTCAGTGACCTGGAATGTTGATATGCCCACTTTCCCATCAGCAGTTAAGTGAACAATGTCGATGTATGGGGCAGAGTGTTGTTGCGGCGTTGGTAAAATGTTGCCGGCGAAGAACTCGTATTCCGAAAATGCTTTGAGTTCTTTCTCAATGAATGCAGGAACTTCAGTATATTTCAAATAGAACTGCTCCTGCATCGGCGCTTTTTCGCCTATTTCGTTGAAAGCTGCCTTGCGTCTGCGCCATTCCTGATCTTCTGGAATAGCGTCAGCTGCTTTGATTGCTTCCAACAATGCTTCTACAGATCCATAGTCATTTCGCAGAAATATGCGTGAGGATAAATAATTTTGGTATTGGGCTGACATAGCGACTCTTTCTTGAGGACTAAAAAATGGGGTAACGCCAAGCATTACCCCAGAACTGAGCTAATCTCTAATACGGCAAATCATCTTCAGGCGGTGGGGTATCAACAGGTGCTCGATCAGTTGGTGCAGGATCCAGAATGATGAAATCGTCGATGACGATTTCGGTGGTGTACCGCTCGATCTTGTTTTTGTCTTCCCATTTGCGAGTACGCAAACTACCTTCAATGCGGACATACGAGCCCTTCTTAGGTAGTTTGCCCACAACGTTCTCGGCAAACTTGCCGAAAGCAACGCCACGGTGCCACTCTGTACGTTGCTGTTCCTGGTCATTCTTGTCTTTCCAGGATTCGGTTGTCCCGACGCTGATGTTGGCCACTGCATCCCCACTGGGGGTATATCTAACTTCCGGATCTCGGCCTACGAAGCCGATCACCTCTACTTTATTAACTGTACGTCTTGCCATGGGTATTTCTCCTTTTACTAATGTGGAATGAAATGGTATGAAATACCATTAGGTTTGCCCCCGAAGCTTCTCCAGAACACGTTTCATGTGACTGGTAGATGCCTGGGCGGAGAGTGCGCGGTCTTCTGCGCTCTCGGGTGCATCGCCCATAAGACCTATGAACTGAGATACTTTCAGCCCGAGGGCTTCCTGCATTTCAGGATCTGTGCCATTTGTTGAAACCAAGTAGTAGCAAAGTACCGAGTCTTGCTGCCCATCCCGGTGAGCCCGGTCTTCAGCCTGGCTATGAACGGCTGGAGACCAATCTAATTCTGCGAATACAACGACACGGGCTTTCTCCTGCAGCCCGTCTATGCCGGTAGCAGATCTGAGGGAAATAATGCAGACTGGGCTTTCGCCATTTTGGAATTTCTCTTTTGCTTCCCACTTCTGAGCGCCAGTCTGACGCCCAGTAATGCAAACAGGCTTGATGTCGGCTAGATGCTCTAAAAGAATGTCGACCACGGCATGATGGTGTGCAAAGACCAGTGTGGGCTCTTCTGCCTCAACGAGCGCACGTACAAAAGCTGCTGCTGCAGGCGCTTTTGCAATGCCTGTAGCCATCCGGGTTTCATTGATGGCTTCCAGTTCTGCTCGTCCACGTGCCAGATGGTCTTTCAGTGTTTCCGCTTCTTTGGCGATATCCACCGCCTTCCGGACCAGGTCCGCAAAAACGGTATCATCAGAGTCAATACGTTCAACGATGCGCCGTTTTGGTGGAAGATCCTTTAGCACATCCTCTTTGCGCCGGCGAAGCATTAAGCCTTCACGTCGCAGGTGTGCACTGAGTACCGTAGGATCTCGGACTGTGTCGCTGCCATAGCCGGTGCACCATTCTCTGGTGAATGAATCCCAATCCCCCAGGCAGTGGTATTCGATGATGTTTAAAACGTTCCATATCTCGCCACCTCGGTTGTATATCGGGGTGCCTGATAAGCCGATAACATCATCAGCGATCGATGCAATTTCGCTTGCAGCCGAATACTTTTCGGTGCCGGCATGTCTGAGTTCCTGAATCTCATCGAATATCACACGCTTGATACCCAATTCTTTGAGTAATGGCCGCCATGCGCGTAAAAGGAGGTAATGGATTACGTATATATGGGCTTGAGGCAACCCGTCTTTTGTCTTGGTGCCTCGTATCAGATGGGCGTTTATTTTCCCTTGTGAAAATAACGGTTGATCGCCAGCGCCGGCGTCGAGAAACAATGGGATTTTTTCATCCCAATGATTGACCAGGTGCGGCGGTACGACAATCAATGCTGGCCATGATTGGCTGGTAGCCAAAAAGCTCAAGGCCTGGACGGTCTTGCCCAAGCCCATCTCGTCGGCCAACAAGGTTCTTTGGTTGGTCAGCATCCATGAGAGACCTTCTTCCTGAAAGGGGCGAAGTTCCCCCTTGAATACCACATCTGGCGTTGCCTGTACTGGGTTATCAATGATTGACTGGCGCATGTGGACGTAATCGCAGGTCTGTTTGTAATCCTGGTCAAAATCATCAGGATTCATGATCTGCAGTGGCCACCTTTGCAGGAACCAAACGAGATCAGCAAAGACACGTTTATTGGCCGGAAACTTGGCCACGCCATTGCCACGCCCCTCGGAGCCTGGGAAAAGTCGTTTAGCCATTACTGCCACTTGCGGATCGCCTTCAATCACCCAGAAATGGCTTGAGCCATTTTTGTGTTTAGTGAGCGTTCCAAATGTCGGTACACCGACTGGTGGAAGGGCCAAATATTGGGGAAGCGGCATGTTCATACAGCAATTCCCCATAATGAATTCAGACTCAATATTGCTACTGGCTTGCCCGCTATTTCGTTGGGAACTAGGATGCTTCTTTCCAAAACAACAATGAGCGCACGCAGGTTTGATTGATGGGCATAACGATTGATTTGTGCCATTAGCGCTGCGCGAGCTGGGCGCATTTTCTTTACCTCTATGGCAATGCCATCAACCCAGATATCTGCCCTGCAGCGAGGCCCAAAAACAAATTCACGTTTATGAGCTATTCCTGAATTCATGAGCGCTACACTCAACTTGTCGTGTATTGCTGTTTCTTGGAGGCCTGCCTCAACTAAACGTACCGATTTGAGTGCTTCCAGCACGCTGGCAAGCATATTCGTTACGGGAATGGTTTCAGTTTCCTGGAACATCATTCGCTCTCTCCAAATAGTGCAATCTGGGATTTGGGCTGAAAATTCATCCATAGGCATTCGGTTTTGTATGAACCAGCTGCTGTGTGATGTGGAATATCGACGCGGTGCCAGTCAGAAAGCATCTCGTCGTAGATAAAATGGCGGTATCCGGAGATAATTGCTTTGCCTCGAATGTTCACCATGGCTACAAGAAACTCCCGATGTTCGTCATCCGTCATGTCGTATCGGTAGTAATTCTTTTGCTTGTTATTGGCACTCAGGACTGAGTCCGGATATGGTGGATCCAGGTAGAACAAGGTGTCTTTCGTATCGAGGTTTTTTATTAATTGAAGCGCTGGTCGTTGCTCGACATAGACTCGCTTCATTCGCTGGGCGGCCTGCTGTAAACGAGAAGGCAATTTATCCCAGCGTCTGACGGCTCTAATGTCGGTTTTTTGTGCTACCCAGCCTGTCTTTGCTCCATGGATTTGAGACATGCGGCCCATCCATGCGCAAACCAGTAAGGCACGTGCTCGTTCAACACCGTCACCAAAATCTGAGTCAATGATTTTTCTTGCTTCAACCAGTTCTGATCTGGAATAAGGGGTGTATTCAATTTCATGCAGAAGTTGATCGAGCGAGTCACCGCCTTTTCTGAGTATCTTGAAGAACTCGACAAGATCACCGTCCAGGTCGTTGTAATACTCAACCTGGCTCGGTTTTTTGTAGAGCAATACTGATCCGCCACCACCAAAAGCTTCTACGTAAGTCGTATGAGAGGGGAAATGACGAACTATTTCATCTTTGAGTGCAGCCTTGCTGCCCGGATACTTGAGTATCTGTAGTGCGCTAGACTCGGTGTCTGTAATATCATCATCGATGTCATTAGTGGGTGTTATCGCCAGGTTATTCAAAATCGGTTCTCCATGAGTATTGGCAGCGTTGCCCAAGACTTTTTAAAGTAGGCTGATAGCAACCCACTTTAAAAAGCCGCCCGCAGGCGGTGGGAGAGGAGGAGATGAGTAAAGCTCCCGAAAAAATCATCACTTACCCGGCCAGTGGATAAGGGCAATACGCCCACCACGATAAAAACATGCTAATTAATGAAAGTGCTACAAAGTTCATACTGATTTAGCTCGTGTTTTAATGAATTCCTGCACAGCCTCAGCGCTTACGATCAATTCGTTTGTTGTTAGGAATTCACCGATCTGTCCGTAGGCATATCCCTTATCGCTCAGATGAAAAATCTGGTCCCGGAATCGTTCTAGGTGTGAGCATTTGATTGAAGGAACTACCTGCTTTTCAAATTCACTTGCACGACTTTTCAATTCATGAAACCGTGCCAGGAATTGCTCGGAAGCTTGGCCCGGAGCAAGTGGAATAATTGAGCTCTGCAATGGTTGAATTCCGCTTATCAGTGCCCACTCATCATCATGTGGAGGCATGAGGTCTCGCTGTTCCGTGGCCAGCATGATCAAATCAGCTTGCTTGATTGACGGATGCAGCTTTTCAGGCAAACCGAACCTCCTGAAAATAGCGGCCTCAACCCGTTTCTCAATTTCTTTGTAATCGGGTAATAGTTGCTTGAGAGGGCGTGTAACATCGCCTATATACGCCTCTGCAGCGTCATGTAGCAGACCAGCCAAGGCATGCTCGCCTGGGACAATATGGCTAACCATGTAAGAGTGCTGGGCTACCGAGTAGAACTGTCCGGTATGTCCATTGAATCGGCAGATATTCGATAAAGCATTCGCTATATCAGCGATGTGTATCGTTTCCGGATCAGGACGGATGAAGTCGAAATAGTAGCCAGTTGTAGTAAGAATATCTGGACGCACATTTGTTGTTGTTTGAAGCATTGATAAGCCTCCCATATGATCAATATTGATGTTCATGCGAACATCCTTGGTTGAATCTCTTCCGCTTTTAAAGCGTCCTGGCATTGAGGATTAAGCCAAACGCATTCTTCACGCACGGCAGTACCTCTTCCTGATGAGATGCGAGCGTTTGTCTTGTGTTTCCCCCAACCTTTAAGCAGATTGTCATAAAGATTGGATTCATAACCCGACAAAACGACAAAGCCCTGCAGAGTTTGTAAACTTTCTAGCAGTTGAATATGCTGTTCATCCGTCATTTCGTGACGGTAAGCCCCTTTGTGTCCACCGACGTTTGTTCTGATTACTCGTGTCTCATGAACGTATGGTGGATCAACAAAATGTAATGTAGACGGAGCATCATGCTGATTCATTACATCGATTGCTGGCCGGTTTTCTATAAGGACGCGGGTTAATCTCTCGCCGGCGCAACGAATGGCTTCAGGGTATTCGGCCCATAAGTCCATGGTCGTACCATAGGAACGTTTGGAATCAATTCTGAACCCGGTGCTACCTTTTGTTGCGCCGGCGCTGCCAAAGCCCATCTGCGCACGAATGCAAAGGCGACGTGCATCTTCGATTGGACAATCAGTAGGCTTCCATGCCCCTTCAAATTCATCGCGTGAATAGGGGGTAAGTATCACGGCTTCTATTAATTTTGATCTTGTCTCTGGATCTCGAATCACTTTGAAGAAATTGGATACCGAACGATCGAGGTCGTTATATACCTCGGCATAAGCCCGTGGTTTTTGAAGTAGAACACCTGCAGCCCCGCCGAAGGGCTCGACATAGCATGTGTGTTCTGGAAAAAATGTTAGAATCCAAGGCGCTAGGCGAAATTTACTGCCGTGGTATCGAAGAACTGGACGGGTAAGGGTCATGCTGCCATCCTCGATGGTTGGTCACAAAGACCGTATGAGCTGCTGCAGCCTGTTGGCTGCTCAAGATCGGCTAATAAGTCGAATTGCCTGCCGCCTCTGGTGGTTTTCGACCACTCAACTACTGTCCAGATATCCTGTTTTGCAGCTACATGGTTTTCAAGTCCTGGGGCGGGAAAGAAGGTGGCAAGCCCGCGTTTAGACGCCTGAGCCACAACTTTTTCCCAATCACTTATGCGATGAATGTGATGAATTCTTCTGATGGACGTCTGTTTTACTTCATCTTTGCCGCAGTTAACGCATGGCATGCAGCCAACTCGGTCTGAGCCTTCAGAATAGAGCTGGCAAACTTTAATGCCCTTGCTTAGAGAGAAATCAACTACTTCTTGCGCCGTGTTGTTTACGATGGGTCTGAAAATCCAGAGACGTTTACCTACCCGCTCAAAAAGCTTGGCATCTTTGCGATTATCGGACTCGTCACGTCGCACACCCTGCCAACTGACAACTCCATAACCTTGATCCATGAGGCTCATCTGGAATTCAACCGCTACCGATGTTTTGAGTTCTGTGGTACAGAACTGGGCTTTTCTGCTAGGAAATCTTCCTTTCCACATGCAAAGGTCAAGGTATGGGTTGCCGGACGGATAGAGTACCGATAAGGCCCTGCGCTTGGCCTTGTTAGTCCAGCGCTCCCGGCTGCCACCACCAATCTTTATGGCTTTCTGAACAAACTCAGTAAAAAAAGGCTTACCCGCTTTCTTCACAAGTTTAGTGACAATCTTTCCAAAACCGTTTCGCTTCCAAACAGGTGTTTTCCCATCCGCTTCAAATACCGCCTCAGTCTTGTAAACACGCTTATTGCGCTGATCTCTTGATATGAAAATTCGCTTGGCCGCAATCTGTTCGCTGAACTCGGCTTTAAGCCTGATGATCGTTATGCTGAGAGTCACCTCAAGATAATCTAGGTGGTCATATACAGACTGATCTTCGTTTCCGGTATCGCAAAAAATGAAAATGAGAAATTCTCTTGGCACCCGCGCCAAGGCAATGAGTGCTACAGCCTGACTATCTTTCCCGCCAGAAATAGAGATGACGTGTTTGATCATGCCACCGCCGCTTGCACATTCTTGTCGTAAAACTTGGGCGCATGAGCACCCAGCATCTTGATGACAAGTGCATGAGATTGATTAATATTGTCTAAGGTAGGGGGCTGGTCTCGGTAATCTCGATCGCTGATGAGCGCCGCCAATGTGCCCAGATCTTCCACGTTTACAATGACGGTTTCCATCACACTCCCCCTTGAGCTACGCTCAAAGCGACAGCTACCGGTTGAACCCAGATGGGCTGGCTGGAGAGAACGAAGGTTTCACCAGACCAAGCAAGCAGGAGCGTAGTACCCATGACGTCTGCGATAGCCTTGGCTGCTGCAGGCGGTACGGCATTGCCGATTCGTTCACGCCACGCGGTATCGCTGAGTCCATCTAGTTCAAGCTGCTCTTCTGGATCTACTAGGCTTTGGAGTGCTGCAAGTTCCAGCGTAGTAAATGGTCGGTGCCAGGTGCCATCAAGCGAACGAATGATGGCGATCATCTTCTGATCAGGGCTTGGCATTTGATCCAGGCGAGGATCTGCTACTGACCACCGGCCATTGTCATGCCCAGCAGCAGCTGATACTGCTCCTGATGCGCTTTCCCATGGAACTACGCCGTAGTGACCATTAGTGAGGTAATTATCGCCTTTGCTACGCTGGTTAGCGACGCGTGGATCTGCAACAGCAAACGCACCGTTACCAGTCGTGCTGCCGGCAATGATAGTGTTGCTAGGGGCGTCGAATGGGGTGATGATGTATTTGCCGCGTCCACGGAATCCAGAAGCAGATCGTGGATCAGCAACCGCATAAGCTCCATTGACCTGTCCACCAATCACAGTGCGGGTTGGTGATTCCCAGTCTGTAACAGGGTACTTACCATGCAGTTTGCTTTCGTCAGGACCGCCGCGAGGGTCGGCTACTGACATAGCAGCTCCAGCAACATGGGCAGCACCAGTGACTGCATGAGAGGGGTTCTCAAAATCAACAACACGGTAAATACCGTTTTGGCGATTTTTGCTTTCAGGCATGCGCGGATCCGCGACAGAGAAACCACCTTGAATAGGGGAACGTTGTCCAGTAATGGTACCTGTAGGTTCTTTCCAGCTGCGTACCCCAAGTTGGCCGTACTGACCGTCAGCTGGGTAACGTGGATCTGCCACTGAGAATTTGCCATTGCTCGGCGTATTGCGACCAGCGACCGTGCCAGTATGTTCATCCCAGTGATTAACACCAAGATAGCCTGCACGGTATTCTGGCACTATCAGGAAGTCACGCAGATGGCCGTCGTCGATAGCAAGTTTATTAAGACTGCGCCAGTCGCTGCCTGCCTCGACAAATG
>Ga0208125_100966_pt1 | contig 11935 bp, 7 predicted proteins | sample LakWasM128_HOW14_2_FD_183938 | JGI IMG/M metagenome (GOLD analysis project Ga0208125, IMG submission 183938) | Freshwater sediment methanotrophic microbial communities from Lake Washington under simulated oxygen tension - Sediment Metagenome... | ecosystem: Environmental > Aquatic > Freshwater >... | reverse complement strand
GGGGAGGCTGACGCATTACTACATCGAGGGTCCGGTGGATGAGCGCATTGCGCGCCTGTACTTTGACGAGTTTCACAACCGGCGCGAGGCCGAGGTCATGCTGCCCTTTGCCAGCGCCTTGCGCGGCGCCGCCACCATCCACAGCGCCGGCGAGCTCAATACCAAGGCTTTCTTCAACTCCGCCCTGTACTGGGAGATCTGGCGCCCCCAGGGTCTCAAGTACCGGGTCGAGGCGATCGTGCGCGCGCCCGAGGGCCTGCCGCTGGGCTCGCTGGTGCTGTACCGCGGGCCCGGCGAGCCCTGTTTTAGCGCCGAGGAGGAGGCCCTGCTACCCGCGGCCTTGCCCTATCTGGCCAGGCTGCTGCTGCGCCATGACGATGGAAAAGACGCGTGCAAGGACGAATGGGTGCCCAGCGCCGAGCCGATCGAGACCCTGCTGCTGGACGACGAGGGGCGGCTGCGCCACGCCAGTGCCGGGGCCATGCGCCTGCTGCTGCTGGCCGGCGATGGCCTGGCAGCCGGCAGCTTCGGCAGGTCGGCGGGCGCCGAGCATGCGGCGCTGATGCGCCTGCGGCAAGCCCTGCAGGGGCGGGACGAGGCCGACATCCTGCACGCCAGCGCCAGCGGCCGCTATCGCTTCCGGGCGCTGCGCCTGCACGCCCTGGCGCAAGACGATGCCGGCTGCCTGCAGGTGCAGATCACCCGGCTGGAGCCCGCCAGCCTGGCGCTGGAGCGCCGCCTGCTGGCGCTGCCGCTGTCGCATGGCCAGACCTCGGTGTGCCGCCTGCTGCTGCAGGGCTGCTCGCAACCCGAGGTGGCCAGACGGCTGGCGGTGGCGCCCAGCACGGTGGCCGACCACACGCGCAAGCTCTACAAAAGCCTCGGTGTGCGCTCGCTGCAGGAACTCAGCGAGCGCGTGCGCAAGCCATGATCACAGCGCCAGCCGATGCGACTGCAGCGCCAGCATGCCGTCGAAGATCAGCGACTCGAGCAGCTCATGCGCAATCTCCAGCGTAGGCGCGACCTTCCAGCCGGCGCCGCCGGTCATGAAGGTATAGGGCTGGTGGCCGGCGCGCTTGGCCAGATGCCGGTGCATGCGTTCGATCGCGCCGGTGATGGCATAGGTGCCGCCGCTGGTGAGGGCGTCCGAGGTGTTGGTGGGGAATTCGCGCACCTCGCCGGTGGGCACGCGCAGGCCGGCGGTGCCGCCCTCGAGCGCGCGCAGCATGATGCCGTGGCCGGGCAGGATCAGCCCGCCGAGGAAATGGCCGCCGGCGTCCAGCGCGTCCACCGTCACCGCCGTGCCCACCATCACCACCAGGGCGGCACGGTCGCCGCCGCGCTGCAGCACATGCGAGCGTGCCCCGATCAGGGCCACGAAGCGGTCCGCCCCGAGGCGGCCGGGATAGTCATAGCCGTTGGTGACGCCGCCGGCATGGGCGCTCGAGACCACCCAGCGCGGTTCCAGATCCCACAGCTCGAGCTGCTCCTCGACGCGCCGGCGCACCGCGTCGCCGGCCACATTGCAGCCCAGCATGCTGTGCGGCGGGGTCAAGTCTTTCCATTCGGCCTCGGCCAACTGGTCGATATTCTCCAGGAACACCGCGCCATGGGCCAGCAGCACCGCCCCGGGCTGGGGCGAGGCATAGACGGCCCATTTGAGGCGGGTATTGCCGATGTCGATGGCGAGAAAGCTCATGGGAAAAGCGCTGCTGGCGGGGGCGACCCTCGCAGCCTAACAGCAGTTGCGTGCCTCAAGTCGGTGCAGTTCCGGCCGAAATTGCCGTATGGTGGTGCCACGCCACGCTCCGCAACAAAAACCGAGACACGCCGCGATGATGAAGTCACTCTCGATCTCCACCAAGCTCTGGATTCCGGTCATGGTGATGGCCGTGTTCATGGTGCTGATGACCACGGTTGCCGCCACGCGCACGCGCCATCTGCAGGCCATCGCCAAGCAGACCCAGGAGCAGCAGCAGCGCAAGTTCGAGCTGGCGCTGAGCTGGCGCGGCATGACCGAGGCGAATGCCGGACGCGCGCTCGCCTCGCTGGCGGCCAGCGACAGCAGCGCGGCGGACGCGCTCAAGAGTGACATCGAGGCCACCACCGCGCGCATCTCCGAGCTGCAGAAGGAGCTCGAAGGCATCGCCACCGAGCCCGACGAGAAGGCCGCGATGGCGCGCATCGCCGACACGCGCAAAAGCTATATCGCCGCGCGCGCGGCGGCCACCAAGCTCAAGAGCGAGGGCAATGCCGAGGGCGCCAAGCAGGCGCTGGAGCAGAACGTGCGCCCGGCCATCGCCAGCTACCTCGCCGCGCAGCAGGATTTCGTCAAGCTCGAGAACGCCAAGTCCGACGCGCTGCGCGATGCCGCGGGCGCCGAGCGCATGCGCACGGTCTGGAGCGTAGCCGCGGTGATGGGCCTGATCGTGCTGGTGCTGGCCTTCGTCACGCGCTACCTGATCAAGACCATCTCGGCGCCGCTGCACGAGCTGGTGGTGCAGGCCGAGCAGATCGGCCGCGGCGACCTGAGCGCCAGCATCGCCTCCGACCGCAAGGACGAGATCGGCGATGTGCAGCGCGCCCTCGGCCAGATGAAGGATTCGCTCAACAAGGTGGTGGCCGAGGTGCGCCGCAGCACCGACAGCATCCAGACCGCCAGCGCCGAGATCGCCACCGGCAACACCGACCTGAGCCAGCGCACCGAGCAGACCGCCTCCAATCTGCAGCAGGCCGCCAGCTCGATGAGCCAGCTCACCGGCACGGTGCGCCAGAGCGCCGAGAGCGCCGCCACCGCCAACCAGCTCGCCAGCAGCGCCGCCCAGGTGGCGCAGCGCGGCGGCCAGGTGGTGGGCCAGGTGGTGAGCACCATGGACGAGATCAACACCAGCTCGAAGAAGATCGGCGACATCATCGGCGTGATCGACGGCATCGCCTTCCAGACCAATATCCTCGCCCTCAATGCGGCGGTGGAAGCGGCGCGTGCCGGCGAGCAGGGCCGCGGCTTCGCGGTGGTGGCCAGCGAGGTGCGTTCGCTGGCCCAGCGCAGTGCCGAGGCGGCCAAGGAGATCAAGACCCTGATCGGCGCCAGCGTGGAACGCGTGGAGGCCGGCGCGCGCCTGGTGCAGGACGCCGGCACCACGATGGAGGAGATCGTCGCCAGCGTCGGCCGCGTCAGCGACATCATCGGCGAGATCTCGGCCAGCACCGTCGAGCAGAGCGAGGGCATCGGCTCGGTGAACGGCGCGGTGGTGCAGCTGGACCAGATGACGCAGCAGAACGCCGCCCTGGTGGAAGAAAGCGCCGCAGCGGCCGAGTCGCTGAAGGACCAGGCCGTCAAGCTGGCCGGGCTGGTGAGCAGCTTCAAGCTCAGCGGAGGCGAGAGCGCGGCGGCCGCGCCGCGCGCCCCCAGCTACGCCGCGCCGTCCCCGATGGCGAAAAAGCCGGCACCCAAGGCGGCTGCCGGCATCAAGCCTGCCGCGCCCAGGCTGTCAGCCTCGGCCAAGCCGGCCGCGCCGCGCCCCGCACCGGCACCCACGCCCAGCGCGCCGCCCAGCGACGAGTGGGAAAGCTTCTAGGCGCTGAGCGCTGACAGCCGCTTCTGCATGAACACGCTCAGCGGGTCGTCGCGGTAGCTGCCAAACGGGCCGCGGCGCGTGTAGCCCAGCGCCGCGTAGAAGGCCAGCGCCTCGGGCTGGAAGGGCCCGGTTTCGAGCTTGAGCAGGGCGCAACCGCGTGCCAGCGCGGCCGCCTCGAGCGCGGCCAGCAAGCGCCGCGCCAGGCCCTGGCCACGGCAGGCCGGGCTCACGAACATGCGCTTGAGCTCGCCGTAAGCGGAGCCCAGCACCACCGCGCCGCAGCCGACGGCCCGCCCGGCCGCATCGCGCGCCACCGCGAACAGCACGTTCGCCTGCCGCAGCGCGGCCAGGTCCAGCGCATGGCGGCTCTCCGGCGGATAGAGCCGGTCCTGGTAGGCATCGAGCTCGGCGATCAGCGCGATCACCTCGGGCTGATCGGGTGATTCAAAACCGATCGCTGCCGCCATCGCTCAGGCGCTCCTCTGCAGGCCCAGCTCGGCCTGCAGGCCTTGCCAGGCGGCGCTGAGCCCCACCACCTCGCCCACCACCAGGATGGCCGGGCTGGCGAGTTGCTCACGCAACAGCATGGCGGGTAGCTCGGCCAGGCGGCAGAGCTGCTGACGCTGGCGCGGCGTATGCGCCGAGGCGATCGCCGCGGCCGGGGTATGGGCCGGCAGGCCGCCGTCGATGAGGGCCTGCACGATGGACTCGGCGCGCGCCAGGCCCATATAGATCACCAGGGTCAGCCGGCTCTGCGCCAGCGCGGCCCAGTCTGGCGCCACCCCACCCTCACCGTTATGCCCGGTCACCAGGGCCACACCGGGGGTGCAGCGGCGGTCCGTCACCGGCACGCCGATGCTGGCGGGCGCGGCCAGGCCGGCGCTGATGCCGTTCACCACCTCCACCGCGATGCCGGCGGCCTGCAGCGCGTCCATCTCCTCGCCACCGCGGCCGAACACAAAGGGGTCGCCGCCCTTCAGGCGCACGACGCGGTGGCCGGCGCGCGCCTCGCGGATCATCAGCTCGTGGATGAAGCGCTGCTCGGTGGAGATGCAGCCACCGCGCTTGCCGACGCGCAGCACGCGCGCGGCGGGGTTCGCCAGCGCCAGCACGCGGGCGTCGACCAGGTCGTCGCTGAGGATGACCTCGGCGCTCTGCAGGCGCTTCAGTGCCTTCAGCGTCAGCAGTTCGGGATCGCCGGGGCCGGCGCCAAGCAGGCAGACGGGGTGGCTTGTGGTCATGGGGAAACCTCCTCGGTTTGGGCGGCCACCAGGCGCCGCAGCGCCGGCAGGCAGGAGCCGCATTGGGTGCCGCAGCGCAGCGCACTTTGCAGGCCCGCCAGGCGTTCGGCCGGCGTGCCGCTGCAATTGCCAAGCTGGCTGCGGATGCTGGCCTCGGACACGTCGAAACAGTTGCAGACCTGGGGGCTGCGCGCGGCGGCGGGCGCCGTCTCCAGCTGCTCGGGCGCGAGCAGCTGGCGGCCATGGGGGGCCACCGGCAGGGCATCGCGCCACAGCGGCAATAACCAGGCGGCGGTGCCGCGCTCGCCCACCAGCAGCAGGGCCTGCAGGCGTGCCTCGGCGCCCTCGCCCTGCAGGCGCAGCAGCCGGCTGCGGCCGCGTTGGCTGTCGGCATAACGCAGCACCCCCATGCCGCGCAGGCCCAGCGCCTCGGCCAGGCGCGCCACCAGGGCGGCCGGCGGCGCCTCGGCGCTGGCGGCCTCGAAGCTCAAGCCCTCGCGCCCCTCCGGACCGGCCACCGGCACGCAGTGCGCGTAGGCGAACTCGGCCAGCAGGGCGCGCAAACTGGCACGCATCGCCGCGCCCTCGCCGGCGCTGCACCAGGCCGCGCCACTGAGCCGCCAGGGCAGCTCCAGGCGCTGCAGCGAGACGGCGGCGTACTTCAGCTCGGGCTGCTTGGAATCGGGGCAGAAGCCCGGCTGGGTGAGCGCGTTGACGCCCAGCCCGGCGACGAACTCGCTGCCCCAGTGCATGGGCACATAGGCCTGGGCGGGCGCCACGCCGGCATCGGCGCGCAGCGGCAGCGTTAGCTCGCCCTGCGCCGAGCGCAGGCGCACCAGATCGCCCTCGGCCAGGCCGCGGCGCGGCAGCTCCTGCGGGTGCAGGCTCAACGCCGGCGCGCCCTCGTGGCCGAACAGGCGCGCCACCACGCCGCTGCGGCTCATGCCATGCCATTGGTCGCGCAGGCGGCCGGTGCTGAGCGCGAGCGGATATTGCGCATTCGCCGGGGCCAGCGGCAGGGCGAACGGCTGGCTGACGAAGCGGGCGCGGCCGTTGGCGGTGGCGAAGCGGCCGTCTTCGTAGAGCCGGGCTCGGCCTTGCAGCGCGCCCTCGGGAAAGGGCCATTGCTGCGGGCCGGCGCGGTCCAGCAGCGCATAGCTCAGGCCGCTGATGTCGAGGTCGCGGCCGCGCGTGGCCTCGCGGTGTTCCAGCCAGAGCTGCTCGGGCCGCTCGTAGCCAAAGCGGCGCGGCAGGCCCAGGCGCTTTTCCAGCGCCGCGGCGATGTCGCTCGCGATCTGCCAATCGGCCCTGGCCTGGCCGGGCGGCGGCACGGCGGCGCGCACGCGCGAGATGCGGCGCTCGCTGTTGGTGACCGTGCCCTCCTTCTCGCCCCAGGTGGCGGCGGGCAGCAGCACATCGGCATAGGCGGCGGTGGCGGTGTCGGCAAAGGCCTCCTGCAGGATCACCAGCTCGCAGCGCTCCAGCGCGCGGCGCACCAGGGCCTGCTCGGGCAGCGACTGGGCGGGGTTGGTGCAGGCAATCCAGAGCGCCTTGATCTCGCCGCGCGCCGCCGCCTCGAACAGTTCCACCGCGGTCTTGCCCGGCTTCTCGGGCAGGGCCTCGACGCGCCAGAGCCTTGCGATCTCGGCGCGGTGTTCGGCATTGGCGGGGTCGCGATGGCCGGGCAGCAGCGTGGCCATGCCGCCGGTCTCGCGCCCGCCCATCGCATTGGGCTGGCCGGTGAGCGAGAACGGCCCGGCGCCGGCACGGCCGATCTGGCCGGTGGCCAGGTGCAGATTGATGAGCGCGGTGTTCTTGGCGGTGCCGCTGCTGCTCTGGTTCAGGCCCATGCAGTAGAGCGAGAGGCTGGCGGGCGAGCGCGCAAACCACGCGGCCGCCTGCAGCAGATCGGCCTCGGCGATGCCGCAGACGCGCGCCGCCGCGGCCGGCGTCATGGCACGCACCAAAGCTTTCAGCGCCTCGAAGCCCTCGGTGTGCGCGGCGATGAAGGCCTGGTCTATCCAGCCCTCCCAGATGCAGGCGTGCAGCATGCCGTGGAACAGCGCCACATCGGTGCCGGGCAGGATCTGCAGATGCAGGTCGGCGAACTCGGCGCTCTCGGTGCGGCGCGGATCCACCACGATGATCTTCATGCCGGGCCGCTGCTGGCGGGCGGCCTCGATGCGGCGGAACAGGATGGGGTGGGCCCAGGCCGGATTCGCGCCGGCGATGAAGAGGCAGTCCGCCAGCTCCAGGTCCTCGTAGCAGGCCGGCGGCGCATCGGCGCCCAGCGCCTGCTTGTAGCCCACCACCGCCGAGCTCATGCACAGGCGCGAGTTGCTGTCGATATTGTTGGTGCCCACCACCGCGCGCGCCAGCTTGTTGAAGGCGTGGTAGTCCTCGGTGAGCAGCTGGCCCGAGATGTAGAAGCCGATCGCGTCGGGGCCATGTTCGGCCCGGATGGCCGCGAGCCGCGCCGCGATGCGCTCGTTCGCCTCGCCCCAGCCGAGCGCCTCGGGCGCCGCGCCGCGCGCGGGCCGCCAGGCCGGCTGCAGCAGCCGGCGCGTCTGCAGCACCATGGGCGTGGCGGTGAGATGCAGGGTCGATCCCTTGCTGCACAGGCGGCCGAGGTTGGCCGGGTGCTCGGGGTCGCCGCGCACGCCGGTGATGCGGGCGCCCTCGCTCTCGATGATCACCCCACAACCGACGCCGCAGTAGGGGCAGGTGGAGCGTGTCTCGGTCATCTCAGCAAGCCCTGGCGCAGGGCCCCGCCTTGACGGGCTGCAGCTCGATCGCGATGGTGTCGAGCTCATGCTGGTTCAGCAAGACCTGACCCTCTTCAACGCGCACCGTGAAGGTGGGCGTGGCGCCCTCGTCGGGCTCGCGCGCGCAGCCGCTGTCCAGCGCGATGGTCCAGTTGTGCAGGGGGCAGGCGACGGCCTTGCCGAACACGATGCCCTGGCTCAGCGGCCCGGCCTTGTGCGGGCAGCGGTCCAGCAGCGCAAACACCTGGTCGTCGACGGTGCGGAACAGCGCCACTTGCGGCCCCTGGGCGCGCTGCACGCGGCGGGCGCCCAGCACGGGGATGTCGGCCACGGCGCAGATGGTTTTCCAGTCACTCATGAATAAGGGCTCCTCAAACAGCTTCAAACTGGCGCAGATCGACCTTGGCCTGGTCGAAGTCGAACCAGGGATCGGGCTCGCCATCGAGCGCGAACTGCAGCTCGGCCCAGAGCGCGCGGCGCCCCGCGTGGTCGTCCAGGATGCGGGCCTTCACATGGTCCAGGCCCACACGGCCGACGTAGTGCACGGTGCGCTCCAGGTACCAGCCCTCCTTGCGGTAGAGCTGCATGAAGGCGCCGGTGTACTCCAGCACCTCCTCGGCCGTCTTCAGCTTGGTGAAGAAATGCGCCACCTCGGTCTTGATGCCGCCGTTGCCGGCGATATACATCTCCCAGCCGCTGTCCACGCCGATGATGCCCACGTCCTTGATGCCGGCCTCGGCGCAGTTGCGCGGGCAGCCGCTGACCGCGAACTTGACCTTGTGCGGCGCATACATGCGCCACATCGCGCGCTCCAGGTCCTTGCCCATCTGGGTGCTGTCCTGCGTGCCCATGCGGCACCATTCCGAGCCCACGCAGGTCTTCACCGTGCGCAAGGCCTTGGCATAGGCATGGCCCGAGGGCATGCCAATGTCCTTCCAGACGTTCACCAGGTCTTCCTTCTTCACGCCCAGCAGGTCGATGCGCTGGCCGCCGGTGACCTTGACAGTGGGAATCTGGTACTTGTCGACCGCGTCGGCGATGCGGCGCAGCTCCGCGCTGCTGGTCTCGCCGCCCCACATGCGCGGGATCACCGAATAGCTGCCGTCCTTCTGGATATTGGCGTGGGCGCGTTCGTTGATGAAGCGGCTCTGCGGATCGTCCTGCGCCTCCTTGGGCCAGGAGGAAATCAGGTAGTAGTTCAGCGCCGGCCGGCAGCTGGCGCAGCCGTTGGGCGTCTTCCAGCCCAGGGTCTGGTAGACCGCATCCAGGCTGGTGAGGTGCTCCGCAAAAATGGCATCGCGCACGTCCTGGTGGCTCATGTCGGTGCAGGCACAGATCGCCTTCTTCTTGGGCGTGGCCGAATAGTCGCCGCCGGCGGTGAACATCAGCAGCTGCTCCACCAGGCCGGTGCAGCTGCCGCAGGAGGCGCTGGCCTTGGTGTGCTTGCGCACCTCTTCCAGCGTGAACAGGCCTTTCTCCTTGATGGCCTTGCAGATCGTTCCCTTGTTGACGCCGTTGCAGCCGCAGACCTCGTCGCTGTCGGCCATGGCGGCCGCCTTGCTGTGCCCCTGGTGGCCCACGTCGCCGATATTGCTTTCGCCGAACATCAGCTTGTCGCGGATGTCGGCCACCTTGCGGCCCTCGCGCAGCAGCTTGAAGTACCAGCTGCCGTCGACGGTGTCGCCGTAGAGGCAGGCGCCCACCAGCTGGTCGTTCTTGATGACGAGCTTTTTGTAGACCCCGGCGAAGGGATCGCTCATCACGATCTCCTCGCTGCCCTCGCCGCCCATGAAATCGCCGGCCGAGAACAGGTCGATGCCGGTGACCTTGAGCTTGGTGCTGGTCTGGCTGCCCTGATAGCGGCCGATGCCGAACTCGGCCAGATGCGTGGCGCAGACCTTGCCCTGCTCGAACAAGGGCGCGACCAGGCCGTAGGCGATGCCGCGGTGGGCCGCGCATTCGCCCACCGAGTAGATGCGCGGATCGGTGGTGGTCTGCATGGTGTCGCTGACGACGATGCCGCGGTTGCAATGGATGCCGGCCGATGCGGCCAGCTCGGTATTGGGGCGGATGCCGGCGGCCATCACGACGAGGTCGGCCGGGATCTCGCGGCCGTCCTTGAACTGCACCGCCCGGACACGGCCCCGGGTCGTGTCCTCCCCGTCTGCGCGGCCGTCTTTGTCACCAATCAGCGCCTGGGTCTGCGCGCCGAGCAGAAAGCGCAGGCCGCGCTGCTCCAGCGATTTGCGCAGCAGCTCGCCGGCCTGGTCGTCGAGCTGGCGCTCCATCAGCCAGTCGCCCAGGTGCACCACCGTCACCTGCATGCCGCGCAGCATCAGGCCGTTGGCGGCCTCCAGGCCCAGCAGCCCGCCGCCGATCACCACCGCATGCCGGTACTTGGTGGCGGCCTCGATCATGGCGTTGGTATCGGCGATGTCGCGGTAGGCGATCACGCCGTCCAGGTCCTTGCCGGGCACCGGCAGGATGAAGGGGCTGGAGCCGGTGGCGATCAGCAGGCGGTCGTAGTCGGCCTCGGTGCCATCCGCGGCCACCACCTTGCGGCGGACACGGTCAATCTGCGCGACGGGCTTGCCCAGGTGCAGGGTGATGCCATGGTCCGCATACCAGTCCAGCGGATTGAGGATGATCTCGTCCACCGTCTGCTCGCCGGCCAGCACCGGGCTCAAGAGGATGCGGTTGTAGTTGGGATGCGGCTCGGCGCCGAACACCGTGATGTCATAGAGATCCGGCGCGATCTTCAGCAACTCTTCCAGGGTGCGCACACCGGCCATGCCGTTGCCCACCAACACCAGCTTCATCTTTTTCATGAGCGCACCTCGCATCGACTTGAAATTTGATTCGCACAATCCATGCCCGACCAATAATCGCGGCCATGAGTTTTGACATTGCCATCGGCCTGGCCAGCGCGCGCGGCCCGCGTGCCGATATGGAAGACTGCGCCGCGGTGCAGCGCGATGCCGCACGCGGCTGGATTGCCGCGGTGGCCGATGGCGTCTCGGCCGGCGGCGGCGGCCGCATGGCGGCACGCACCACCGTCACCAGCCTGGTGCAGGACTTCTTCGCCGCGCCGGCCGACTGGGACGTCAGCGTGGCGCTGGACCGCCTGATCGGCGCGCAGAACAGCTGGCTCTACGGCCACAACCGGCGCCAGCGCCAGGCCGAGCACGACGAGCCCGCCGCGCTCACCACGCTCAGCGTGCTGGCCCTGCATGGCGACCGCTACACCCTCGCCCATGTGGGCGACACCCGCATCTACCTGCTGCGCGGCGGCGAGTGCCTGGCGCTGACGCAGGACCACAAGACCGATGAAGGAGGCGGCACGCATTTCGCGCGCCTGGCCCGCGCCATCGGCCTGCGCGAGAGCCTGCAGATCGACTACGCCAGCGGCGAGCTGCACGCGGGCGATCGCCTGCTGCTGTGCACCGACGGCGTGCATGGCGCGCTGAGCGCCAAGGCCCTGGCCCAGCTGGCCGGCGGCCATGGCGCGGACGAACCGCAGGCCGCCGCCGAGGCGCTGGTGCAGGCCGCGCTGGCCGCGGGCAGCCACGACAACGCCACCGCCCTGCTCCTGCAGGTGCGCGGCCTGGGCAGCGAAGGCAGCAGCCTGCTGGACGCCGACCAGGGCCTGCCGGTGCCGCCGCTGCTGGCGCCGGGCGCGCAGCTCGACGGCCTGACGGTGCAGGCCCTGGTGGCCGACAACGGCGTGCACCGGCTCTACCGCGTGCAGCGCCAGTCCGACGGCCAGCTGCTGGCGCTCAAGACCCTCTGCGAAGGCCGCGCCGGTGACCCGCAGGAACGCGCCATGCTGGCCCATGAGGGCTGGCTGGGCCAGCGCCTCGCCGGCGCCGGCCTGGTGCGCGTGCATGCCCATGCCGGCGCTGCTTCCTGCTTCTACCTCTTGTTCGATTGGCAGGAGGGCCAGACCCTGGAGCAGCTGATGAAGGGGGACGAGGGCCGTCCGACCTTGGCGCAGTTCCTCGGCGCAGCCAGCGCGCTGGCCGCGGCGCTGGGCCGCCTGCACCGCGCCGGCGTGGTGCATCGCGACATCAAGCCCGCCAATCTGCAGCTGGGCGCCGACGGCCAATGGCGCATCCTCGACCTGGGCGTGGCGCTGTCGGGCCGCGAGCCCGAGGCCCTGCGCGATCTGCACGCCGGCACGCCCAGCTACATCAACCCCGAGCAATGGGCCGAGCCGCCCATGGCACCCGATGCCGGCAGCGATCTCTACGCCCTGGGCGTGACGCTCTACCAATGGCTCACCGGCCACCTGCCCTATGGCGAGATCGAGCCCTACCAGAGCGCGCGTTTCCGCCGCGATCCGCGCGCGCCC
>Ga0208125_100959_pt1 | contig 12070 bp, 10 predicted proteins | sample LakWasM128_HOW14_2_FD_183938 | JGI IMG/M metagenome (GOLD analysis project Ga0208125, IMG submission 183938) | Freshwater sediment methanotrophic microbial communities from Lake Washington under simulated oxygen tension - Sediment Metagenome... | ecosystem: Environmental > Aquatic > Freshwater >... | reverse complement strand
GTTAGAATACGCTCCGTAATTTGATGTAGACCTTCCATCCGCCCGGGTGGTGAAATTGGTAGACACAAGAGACTTAAAATCTCTCGCCTTATGGGTGTGCCGGTTCGACTCCGGCTCCGGGCACCAATTCAAACCCCCTGTATTTACAGGGGGTTTTTACTTTTATGCTACTAATGATTAACTTTTGATTACTTCTGATTACAACAAAATTTAATCTTCAGTGTGGCAAAATTGTGGCAAGCGTTAAAAAAAGTATTCATGAGAGATAGCAATTACTTTTAATATAAAACCGCTTGCATTTTGATCAAAGTTCAAATATAGTTAATTCGTAGTCACCTACTGCAGGGGCTGAGACATATGTCAGCGACAGTCGAAACCAGCAGAGAATAGGTCAAACGACTATCGGGTGTGGTTCTAGATAAATCCCACGCACTAATGTTCATAATTAGCCCGAAACGAGCACTCCCGCACAGAGAAAGCCCATCTGTGAATGCTGATCTAAGAATTAATACATTGTTTTAAAGAGTATTCCAACGATTGTTGGTGTGGTAGGGCTTGGCTTCTTTAATAAGAAGCCAAGCGTTATTACAAATCATAGGTCTCGAAGGCCACTAACTCTTCCATTAGCACTATCTCCGGCAAGACCGTTATAAATTAAAACTTTTGCACCAACTAAAGCGGAAAGAATTACAAAAAGGAGTTTGAATTCATAAACTCTTATTTCTCGTCTAATTTTTCCTGAAGCAGTACTAGTATTAAAGTCTTATATGGAATGCCTCTTTTAGTCGCTTCAACTTTAAGAGCTTCCACGGCACTTTGCCTTTACATCATCTCTAAAGGTGATTGGAAAACCGAGGCAGAATACAATTGCTTGGATTATAGGAGTTTTCCCACTACCATTTTCGCCAGTAATTTGCGTGATGTGCGAGCCAAAAGTAATCTCTTCGGATTCCCAGCCAGTATTAACTCGTTTATTGATTTTAAGTGATATGAGTTTCATAGAAGTTCCAATTGGCTACGACGTTCGCCGCAAATATCTCGATAAGAGCGCTCGACTGACATTAATGTGAAACTTAGATCATCATCTTCATCCAATGCGGGTTTAATAGTCTTGCGACCAAGCTCGGTAGCCGATATTATTCCTTTATCAGCTACAGTGACTAAGCCAGCAGATTCAAGAAATGCAAGTGCAGCGACAGTGCGAACTCTTAAATTTGCAGACCATCCTAATCGCTGGCTTGATCCTTTGAAGTTTGTGAATGTGCGCTCAATACATTCACCTACCATTTGACCAATTTCTGCTGTCCTAGGCTTCCTAGATAGGCATGCAAGGGTCAATACAACAGCTGCCAATAGTGGTATGTGAAAAAGAGCTTCATTACTCAAAAGCGATGGACCGCGATCAGATGTATCAAATGCGATAGAAACTTCTGAGTTTTCAGCTTCTTGTTTGTATTTATCAAAATTCATCATTATTTTTGATTTCTTGTTAGCTCTGACAAGATTCCACCTAGGATTAATTCTTTATTTAGCTCATTTTGAAGGATTTGATTACTGCTTGCTGGGAATGTATCAACAGCGCTGAACAAGTGTTTCAACTCCCCTCCAGATAAGGCCCAGTTTTTCCCTGCAGAGTGAAGGCTTGCGATCAATTGGTTAGCTTCAAACTCTGGAATGATGTGGCGCTTAGTTCTCAACCACTCATCCCAAAGCACTTTCTGGCGACAAAGGTACTCAATCATTTCTTCGCTTGCCCCTGAATCTTTTAGTTTTCTTTGCAGTATTGATGCTGTCTTAAGGGCTGTTGCATCGCCTCCCTTAAGTAGGCTGTCATAACCTGCACGAGATATTGCAAGGATGTCGAGTAAGTCGTAAATCGTTATTCCAGAAGAGTCTATTAATGATGCTTCATCCACTTCACCAATTTTTTTTAATGACTTTCGTTGAACAAGAGATAGCAATTTTTCAGCTATTTCGATGAACTCTTGGTAACTTAATTCGACTTCGCTGTATTGATAGACGGCATCCTTTGCTAGAGCAAGGAAGTTATCTCCAGAGGGATCTGCTATAGGTGATCCAGGTTCTAATTTAAGCTTACTAAGGCATGTACGTACCCCCTGATCATCCAATTCAGCGCCATCAGGGAATATTTTCCCGAAGTTCTCAAAAAATAACTTTGCATATTTATGGTCATGAGCGCCTTTCAGGAGTGCGTCATTTACTTCGCAAGCATGATCATTGAATTGGATGTTAGTTTGCAGTACAACTGATCTACAAGAATCACCAAAGCGGATTGTGTGAATTAGAAGTTTTCCCGCAAAACTGTCACTTATTTCCTTAAGGTCAGCTGTTCCTTTTCTCGGAATGTTAAATACCTCAGGCTGAGTCCATTGGTGGTTTAGCTTTCCTTTGGTTTTGACTTGGTAGAAGTCGTATGAGGTGGTTTGATTAACTTTTCGTCTAACGACATAGTCATCATGAAAATCACAGAAAACACAGTCAATCTCGCCATTTTCAAGTATTGCTAGCGACATATATGCCGCAGCCCTAAATTGAGCTGCAAAACGCGCAATTGCCTCTCGACCTGCAACCTCACGAGGTGAAACCTCGTGTAACAGTTTTCCATCCAAGACGGCAGCTCCCCTAAATGCTTATATTTGCAAACTAAACAATCCGTATTATTTCATATAAATTATTTGAATTGGTAAAAGAATGTTTACTTTTAAGTTATTGAGAATTCACATTATGTATGAGTAATATTTAAGCTAACTTTTTTGCTAAATCTTCAGCTTTCAAATGCGTATAGCTGTTGAATTGCACTCAGAATTGACCCACGTACCGATACTATTCTGCTCAAGCTATGAGCAGGAGAAGGGGAGTGATCACCGTAGAGCTATTAAGTGTAATCAGACGCTGGCATTTGCGTGATCAAATGTCGATTCGTGAGATTGCTAATCGTAAGCGCGTGATGGATGCTCATGAAGCGACCGTCTTTTTGATCTACCATGTATGCGATTCAAAACTACTCTGCCGAATATTGCTTTATACAATCAAGTTGAATGACATCCATCCAGTGCCCAGATACATCGCTGTGGCGCACCATATAAAACAAAGGCTTCCAGTTTAAATTCTGTAAGCCTTTTGTCTTTCTTGGCATCCACGTCCTAATGTCGTCCAAAAAGAAATATGTCATACGCTTTAAATGTGTCATAAAGTGCTAAGCGTTATTCGGTTTAATAACGCTCTGTCAATTAAGAGCACCTTGCCAACCTTGCATCACCATCACCATGGCCAAAGTATCTAACTCGCAGTATCTTAGTAAAGATTGATTAATTAATTTTCTTGTAGCGTCATCAATTTGCTCAAACTGCAATCTTGCATAGGCTGTAGTTGCTGCACCGCCATCAGCAATTACCGATATCATCAATTCATCACCTGCATTTTCTACAGGCAGTTGTGCTAGCGCATACTGTTTAAGAGTTTGATAAGGGTCTATCCAGTTGCCTTGTGCGTTTTTGCTTAACCAAGCAAAACCTTCTGGAAGATTAAAATTTAAACTGGCAATCCCATGAATAGTGCCGTAGTTGGGTTGACTGTAATTACCTTGCAAGAGATCACTTGAGGCAATAATGGCAGGCAAAACCTTTTTAATCGACACACTGCCTTTTGTGTCAGGATGGTAATAGACTTTTTCTGCAATTCTGCATAAATCCACCATGGCTCTATCGCCACCCTTGGTGATAGAGCCAATAAACGCAATCAAGGCATCTGCATCTGCTGGCGGATGAGGTTCAGCAACAAGCTGTTTGTGAATATTTGTTAAAATGGAGTTTTCATGGTGGCTCCACATAAATACAGTGCCAACTTCTTCTAGCGCATCTTTAAGTGCCCGTACAAAATCATAGTTAGGGAAAGAGCCGGGTTCAGTGTTTAAAAACTGATGGGCATGACGTACAGAGCCATCGGCTTCCATTACATGATGCGAAAACTGAAAGGCTACTGATTCATAAGGTCGCATATCCGCGTAATACGGCAAAGCAACAGCTGCTGTCTCAAAATCTATCATGTGATAAGGGTAAACCCACTCGGCATGGTGCGCAGCAAAATAATCTGTATCAAAATAAAAGCCGCCCGCATCATGCTGAGGCGAAATTCCCCCGACCTGCATCCATTGGCGTTGAGATCGGGTTAACCCCTCATCTTGCACATCCTCAGCCACATCGCCAATATCTTCTTGATGCAATTGCTTGAGTTTGATTAAACCTTGGTCAATTAAGGATTGGGTTTTTCTAAAGTTCCACAAATCCAGTACCGTGCCATCTTCAAAATCACTGTCTTGCCAGTCTAAGGCTTGCTTCCAACATTCATGAAATCCACTTTTAAGCGCACTTTCTTTACTCGCCTTAAACTCACACCCTTTGCAATGGGTGCCGATTGCAGGAGTGATTTTGCTATCTGATTTATAAGCGTTAGCCCACATTGGCGCAATCTCTTTGATTAAGCCAAACCCTCCAGGATACTCTAACGGTTCATTTAACAAAGTAACGACATATTGATCCACACATACTTTAGCCAGCAAATTTGCGGAGAGTATTTGCGTATCCACACCTTGAGGAATTTGGTTAATAATGTCCCCACGTCGACTGATTTTAAACATCTGATTAATACCATTGATAGGCGCTGTTTTCGATTTATCAGGCATCATTAAAAAGCTAGAAATTTCAGCCAGTGGAAAAGCCTGCTGAAGCACCCAAGCCTGAAACGCTGCATCTAATAAGTAAGGCTTAAAGCTAGATGAAATATTGCCACGTTTAGATTCAATATCAGGCGACATACTATCGTATGACTTGGCTTTAACTTCAATCAGCTCAAAACGATTGCCCTGCTTGACGAGAATATCAATCCGAATAAAAAAATCACCGACCATAATAGCTGGCTCAAAAATCACCACGTTCTCTTGAGCTAATAATGCATTTGTCTGTTCGACTGCAAGTTGATGGTTAGACTCTTCTACCTCAATACCATTGGGGTAGCGTAACTGCGCTAAAGCTCCTACTTGATAACCGCCGTCAGCAAGCATCGCCATAAATGCATTATCTTGCATTGTGTTTTCGTACTCGCGCGACTTACCAGTGTAAAACAGCTTAGTTGGGCAGTCGCTGGCTAGTTTGAAGCGGGATTTAGTGAGGTAACGAGTGAGCATGATTTTTAGTTTTTAGAAACACCCTTTAATTTGTGAGCAAAGCCTATTTCATTTTTACATTGGATTTGCCCTAGAGCACCATTAAGGCTGTGAATTATCATTGTTTTTAATTCATCATAGCCAATGTTCCCAGTTAGAATGGTTGTTAAATGTAGAAATCTCTTCTCATTAAATACACCGTATGCGGCATCAAGACTTGCACCGCCAGAACGCATCCATTCATCAACTAATTTGGCACACTCAGATAACTCAGGTAAGCAATCATCTAGGCCCTCTCGCTCAATAAAGTGCCTAAATTGATTACCTTGAAGCTGTACACCAATCCGAACGGAAATTTTATCATCTAGCCGACATTTAAATTGAATGCCTAATCCAGGTATGGATCTTGAATAAAAGATATAGGAATCCAACTCAAAACCGCTCGGCAACTTATTTAAGTCAAGTCGAGTATCTTTTTTAATATCTGCATGCAACGACAAACGTAAATGATGATAGCTAACTTTGCCTACTAAATCATGTAGTCTTATGTTTTTGAAATCACTTCGGTTAATTGAGAATTTAAAAAAATCCGTGGAATTAATACTGCCTGAAATAAACGTTCTAGTTTGATTTACAGCATATTCTGAAAGCTCTAATATATTCGCTGTTGATTTTTTATAATCTGCCACAAGGCTAGAAATTAAGTGATTATCAGTTGTTAGCTCATTATCAGGAATAACATTTTGTAGGAATTCACTCCAATTAAGGAGGTTCCAATTTAAATCATCATTGATCTCGCTAAAAGTTGAAGCAGGAGCTAATAAGTATCTTTTGATCTTAACTTTTATTGTTTTAGCTTTTTCGTTTCGCTTGTAATTATCATCTTTAAGTTGCAAATAGCCATTAGAACTATATGGCGCATCAAGCTTAACCTCTAGTTTTGAAATCTTATACTTTGTTTTTGTTGGTTGCTTTTTTGAATTCAACCTCTCTATTTCCATTACATCAGCATCATCAAGATCAAATACTATTCCTTTTGATAGCTTTTCATTGTAGTTTTCTAATTGCTCGTCCGTTGGTATTGCCTTTAGTTTTGCTTCAATAACAACTACTTCAAACCCCTCATTATTTCTATCAAGTAAATCTTTAATATTTGGTATAACCACTAAATCTAGATTAGACTTTTCTCTAAAGGTAATTACATCATGAGTTATTGAGTCTTCAGAAAATAAACTTTTAATAATGTTCTTTTTGACGGTTTTTACATAATTACTTTTCAACTCACTTAACGTTGATTGATTTAAATCTAATATGTATGCAAGAAAATTGGTATGAAAAAGCTCTCTGCCACCTCGTGACATGGCAAAAGTTGTAGACTCTTTAAGTTCTTTTAATATAACACCCACTTCTTTTAATTCTTGACTTCTCATTGAGCCTCCCGATTTTTGTCTTTATTCTTAATTCCACTAGGCACATGCCCAGTAGCCACATGCAGCCTTGCTGACTCACAATGTTTGCTCTGGTCATCAAAGAAAATATCCGCGTCAAATGCTTTTAAAAATGGGCCTTTATCTAGCCCACCTAAAAATATCGCTTCATCAATTCGAATATTCCATTCACGTAGGGTACGAATCACGCGCTCATGCGCTGGGGCTGCTCTAGCCGTGACCAATGCTGTACGTATAGGGCTTTCTTCTGATGGATATTCAGTCTGAATGTTATGCAGCATAGCTAAGAAGTTTTTAAATGGACCACCTGAAAGCGCTGTTTTGGCCGATTGTGTCTCATTAGCGGTAAATGCATCTAACCCGTCTTCTTGAAAGATGCGTTCTGCTTCATCAGAAAAGATTACTGCATCACCATCAAAGGCGATTCGAAGTTGATCGTTATCGTTGCCACGAATATTCGATGGCAAAATGGTAGCGGCAGCTAAGCCATTACTTAAGGCGGACTTTACGTCGTCTACATCTGCAGATAAGAACAAATGCGCACCAAAGGCAGAGGCATAGGGGAAGGTGCTTTTACCGCGGGTAAACGCTGCACGGGTGATGCTGAGTTGATGATGCTGTATTGAGTTAAATATTCTTAAGCCAGTATCTGCACTGTTTCTAGATAATAGGATGACTTCTACACGTGGGTTGGCTAGATCATGATGATTTAAAGCGAGCAGCTTTTTCACCATATTAAAAGCAATGCCAGGTGCTAAAGGCGTTTCTTCACGTGAGGTTTGATAATCATAATAGGCATCTACACCTTCAACTTCGAAGACTGCGTGGCTTTCTGCGAGATCAAATAAAGCACGGGATGAAATTGCAATGACTAGCTTTTCGTTTTTATATGGAAGTGTGCTCATAGGCTTTATTCTTGGTTTTAGTCAATATATCTAAATAACTGTGTTCGGTCTATTTTTATGACCAATATATATCTCGTTCAATTAAGTTATTGAGTTTATATTCGGATTGCGACAATATACGTCGCATTGAAGTATTAAAAATGTTATGAATTAGCATACATCTACATTCTTCTGATTACAGTAGTGCTAAATTAAATTTTTAAGTGAATATATGACTGCTCAAAATGACACCATCCTCCGCCAATGGCAGATGCTAAGACTAATTCCGAGGTATCCTCAAAAGATCACGGCATCTATGCTTAAAAGCAAATTGGATGCGGAACAAATGGTTGTCAGTAAAAGAACTATTGAAAGAGACCTTCATGGCCTGTCGTTATCTTTTCCAATTATGTTAGACGACAGGGAAAAGCCATTTGGCTGGAGCTGGCAGAAAGACGCAGCTGCTTTTGATTTACCCGGACTAGGGCAGCATGAGGCATTGACGTTAAAGCTTGTTCAGGCGCAGTTAAGAAACTTGCTTCCTGCCTCTACTTTGGATGTGATGTCGCCTTACTTTAAAAGTGCGGAACAACGATTAAAATCAAACGGAGACGAACATAAGATAAGCACATGGCAAAACAAAGTAAGAGCAGTAACAGCTACTCAGCCACTTATTCCACCTGAAATTAATGAGTTAGTGCAGATCAATATTACACAAGCATTGCTGCTAGATCGGCAAGTAAAAGTAAGTTATTTGTCACGTACTAAAGTTGTCAGTGAATATCAAATCCACCCCTTATCTTTAGTGCAACGCGGGGGAATTACTTATTTGTTTGTGCATATTAATGATTTTAGGGATGCGCGATTACTAGCAATGCATCGTATTCTGGATGCCTGTATTTTAGATGAGCCAGCTTATCGGTCCGAAGACTTTGACATTGATATTGAAATTGAACGTGGTAGGTTGGGTTATGGCAGAGGTGAAACGATTTTGCTTGAAGCGAAATTTACCGTGACTGCAGGTGAGCACTTGTTTGAAACACCGCTAAGCCTAGATCAAAGTATTGCTTTGGATGAAGACGGTTGTTTAAGGGTCACAGCCACCATACCCAATACACCGCAATTGCTATGGTGGATATTAGGCTTTGGCGCAGGCGTAGAAATCATTTCACCACTAAGTCTAAGAGAGAGTATCAAAGATACAATTACTAAAGCTGCAAAGGCATATAGCTAGATATTTATATAGCGACATGATTTGTCGCACTCGTTCCTTAAAATTAGTTACTTAATTTTTGGAGCGATCATGAAACATACATCTAACCGGTTTAGTGAGGTATTTGGCTTTTGTAAGATCAGTAAGAGATTTGCAATTCGGGCGATTCTAAATGTTTGTAACAGACCGCAAATTAAAGATTGTTTCGTTGAAGCCTTCATTAGCATTTTTGGTCTGGAGGATAAAAACATAAGTGGAGATCAACAATTATTTGAGTACTTAAAAAATGAGTTGGCTGAAATTGAGAATTTACCTATCAAGCTTCCGGCAAGATCTGGATTAACAAAAAATCTTCAATGGATTAAACAGAAGTTCAAAATGAATGAGGTTGAACAACAACTCCTTTTGTTTTTCATTCTTATTCGACAGGCTGAGAATTTAAGAACCGCACTCATACCACTTGGTGATTTAAGTACATCAAAATTAATTAACGCGTTAAAAATAATTCTTAATGTAAAAGAATCCCAAATTAAAAATGCGATGCTGCCAGATTCAAAACTCGTCACTTCTGGGTTAGTCAATTTCAGCAATATTAAAGTGACCGATATCACTGAAAAAGTCACTATTGCACCCGGTTTATCCAGTCAAATGTTGACATGCCAAAGTGACCCTTTCAAATTATTTTGCAATAACTTCAATCTCTGCAAGCCAGCAAAGCTAGATATATCGAACTTCCCTCACCTTGCGACTGAAGTCTCATATATTTGCTCTTTTCTAAAGCAATCGATAGTAGAGAAGAAGCAAGGCGTCAATATTCTTTTATATGGAGAACCTGGAACTGGTAAAACTGAATTTACTAAAATGATTACAGCACTTATTGGCTGCGAACTCTTTGAAGTGTCCTCTGAATATAAATCTAGTGAACCGATTCCCCCAGAGATGCGAATTCAATCATACGTGCTTGCGCAAAGAATCCTTAAAATGAATCAAGCTAATAAAATCATTATGTTTGATGAGGTGGAAGACATTTTTGGTGGCCGTGAGTATGACAGACCTAAAAATGGATCCAATGCCGAAACAGGCGGCAAGCTGTGGATGAATAAACTATTAGAGTCGAATGGTCTGCCTACCTTTTGGATTACAAACGATGTTGACCAAATAGACAAGGCACATTTACGGCGTTTTGATTTTCATTTAGAGATGAAAGTGCCGCCAAAAGAAGTTCGCTTGAAAATTATCCATCAATACACGTCTGAATTGCCAGTATCGGATTCATGGCGTTCATCTGTTGCTGATAATGTAGATTTAGCGCCCGCAGTAGTAGAAAGATCGAATAGAGTTGTCAAAGCAATTTTGAAGCAAAACAATAAAATAAACGCTGAAGAAGCTATGATGAAAGTTATGCAGAACTCTCTAGATGCTATGGGTAAAAGCGTCAGTTTTGTAGGCAATAAGCATGAGATTAATTATCGTTTGGACGTTATTAACGCTAGCTTAGATTTGAACGGATTGCTCGCCGGACTAGAGAAACATCCACACGCTCGCTTGTGCTTACATGGCTCACCTGGGACTGGTAAAACCGCCTTTGCAAACCAGTTAGCCAAACGACTCAATGCATCACTCATTACTAAGCGGGCTTCAGACATTGTGTCACCGTATGTTGGACAAACTGAACGGAATATGGCTAACTTATTCAATGAGGCTAAGAATGAGTCAGCTGTATTAGTTTTAGATGAAGTCGATAGCTTTTTAAGAGATCGAGGCGCTGCTCAACGGTCCTGGGAGGTGTCAGCAGTAAATGAAATGCTGGTCCAAATGGAAAGCTTCCCTGGCATTTTTGTAGCATCTACGAACTTAATGCGAGATCTGGACAGTGCTGCGTTAAGGCGATTTGATTTTAAAATAGAATTTGGATACCTAAAAACGCATCAGGCGATGAGATTGCTCAAGGATCTTGCAAAGCAACTCTGTATTTCTTTATCTGAAAACGAACTACAAAAATTAAAACACTTAACCATGCTCACACCAGGCGATTTTGCAAATGTATATAGACAAGCAAAATTGATATCAATTAAATCAGGCGTTGAAATCATTCAACGGCTAGAAGCTGAGTGCATGGCTAAACCTAACTTCAAATCAAAAGTGTTTGGTTTTACACACTGATGTAACTTGAAGGTTAGGTAAAGTTAGTCTCTAGTTTAAGAAAAATAATTGAGGATTCACATATTCACCTCCTTACGGGCAGCTTATGTTTAAGCTTGTGCGCGCGTCGTTGAGTATTTTTGATATATGATGTGTATTCGCAAACCTGCATTTAGGACTACTGTGTATTTACATCCCCGTGTTACCTGAACGGAGGCGTGTTGCTAAATTAAGGAATAAAATATGGATGCCCCAGCATTAACCGGAGATTCGCGAGTTGCTGTCCTAGTGGATTGCGACAACACTACTCCTGAAATTTTGGAATTTGCTCTACGCGTCGTAGCACAGTTCGGTCGTGTTGTTCTTCGTCGAGGTTATGGCAACCACAGTACATTAGCCAACAAATGGCAAGAAGCACTCGTTAGACTAGCTTTCACACCCTGCCTACAATACCAATACGCATCAGGAAAGAACACTGCCGATATTGCCTTAGCGTTAGATGCCATTGAAGCGATGTTTGACCAACGAGCAGATTATTTTTGCTTGGTTACGAGCGATTCTGATTTTGCTTACTTATGTCGAAAATTGCGAGAACGAGGTGCAAATGTATGCATAGTCGGTGAAGCGAAGACACCAGTAGCCCTTCGCAATGCAAGTGACCAATTTTTTGAATGGCATCCTGTAGACGTTAACGTAGACTATGTTGAACAATCTGATTCAAAGTCAGCCCCAGCGAAACTGGATGAAATAAAGCATCAGACCAAACCGACAATAAAGCGCCGCCCCAAAATTATCATAGAAGCCGTGTCCCTCCTTACGGGTGACACTTCGGAAGGAAAGGTTGGACTTGGCCCACTAGGGCAATATCTAAAACGCACTGACCCCGGATTCAGTCCCAAAACTTATGGACATTCGGGTCTCCTTGATATGCTGAAAACCTATGACCTTTTGTCCCTTAAAAAAGAAAGTGGAGGCCAGTACAGCGTAGGTCTGAATTCAAAAGTCGGGAAGAATATGTCAAGCTCAGAACAGTAATAGTTTGGATTGCCAGTGCCCAGATTCATCATCTCTGGCGCACCAAATATAAAAAAGACCTACAATTTTTGTAGGTCTTTTTTTTGCTTTTTTTTAGTTGTGATTTGTTGCGTAATATCTATTTCCCTTCACTTAAACAGCGAGATATTAATCAGTTTCGGCGATG
>Ga0208125_100958_pt1 | contig 12080 bp, 11 predicted proteins | sample LakWasM128_HOW14_2_FD_183938 | JGI IMG/M metagenome (GOLD analysis project Ga0208125, IMG submission 183938) | Freshwater sediment methanotrophic microbial communities from Lake Washington under simulated oxygen tension - Sediment Metagenome... | ecosystem: Environmental > Aquatic > Freshwater >... | reverse complement strand
GCGATTTGCATTGGTATGATTGGGCTCTGTGCGATATAATGCGTCGGTTTCCAAGTAAGTAAATCAAATTCGGATGAGTGGCTGAGCGGTTGAAGGCACCACCCTGGAAAGGTGGCACAGGGGCAACTCTGTCGCGGGTTCGAATCCCGCCTCCTCCGCCAATTAGATGTTTTAAGCAGTCCTAGCAAGTCCATAAAACCCGCGCCAATGCGGGTTTTTTGTTGGCTTTATGTCCTTATCGGTCTTTGCCAGCCCTATTGCATCCATTGATTTTTGACGGTATATTAGACGGTATCTTACATACCGTCATAAGTAGATACCGTCAAATGCTAACCGTAACCGCTATTAACAATGCCAAACCGACAGACAAACCTTATAAACTGTCTGATGAAAAGGGTATGTATCTGCTAGTAAATGCTACTGGTAAATATTGGCGTATGGATTACAGATTTGACGGTAAACGCAAAACGCTAGCGCTGGGTGTTTATCCTGATGTATCACTAGCAGGGGCGCGAGATAATAGGGATCAGGCTCGTAAGTTAATCGCTAGCAATCCACCCATAGACCCAAGCGAAAAGCGTAAAGATGCAAAAGCTGATCGGATAGCAAACAAAACAAACACTTTTGAATTATGGGCGGGCAAGTGGTGGCAACACTGGCACGCAAGCAAAAGCCTACGTCATGCGGAATATGTAAAGCGTAGATTAGAAGCGGATATATATCCAAGCATAGGTAAATTTCCTATTAACGAGATTGCAGCCGATCAAGTGGTTGATACTGTTAAGGCTATAGCTGAACGTGGGGCGCTTGATATTGCTAAGCGTGCGCACCAAACCATGGGGCAAGTATTTAGATATGCTATAGCGCATGGAAAAGAGAGCAAGACCACACGTAACCCAGCAACCGATGTTAAGCCTGGTGACATTATTGAAAGCCGTAAAAAAGAGAACTATGCCCGTATTGAGTTAAAAGAATTTCCGCAATTACTGCGTGCTATTGATGCAAGCAAGTCGCAGCCGCTTACTAGGCTTGCAGTGAAGCTGATGGCTTTAACCTTTGTGCGAACTACTGAGCTAATAGAGGCTCGGTGGAGTGAGTTTGATTTTGATGCTGAGCAATGGCGCATACCTGCTGAACGTATGAAAATGAAAACACAACATATCGTACCGCTGTCACGTCAATCAATACACATTTTAGAATTGCTTAAAACTATCACGGGTAATGGTGAAATGGTTTTTCCAAACCAAAACAACCACAGCAAGGCTATGAGTAATAACACCATACTCAAGGCGCTAGAAATCATGGGGTATAAAGGCAGAATGACAGGACACGGCTTTAGAGGGTTAGCCTCTACTGCATTGCACGAACAAGGCTTCGACCACCAACATATCGAGCTTCAGCTAGCACACCAAGAGCGAAACGAGGTAAGTGCTGCATATAACCATGCGCTATACCTTAAACAGCGTGCAATTATGATGCAGCATTGGGCGGATTATCTAGATGAGCTTAAGGCTGGTGCAAAGGTGATACCGATTAAAGGTGCTGCATGATCTGTTTTAACCGTGATACGTTCGGCTAACGTATAAAAAACGAGGTTGCATAGTGCTCTAACACTAGCAACCTCTAACCAAAATCAAAACTATTAAGGAGTTTTACAAAATGGCTAACAATAATTCTACATCGCTTTACATAGTAAAAAGTAACAATGATGTTGCAAAATCAAACAAATATCACTATCCAAGCACGTTATTAGATCAGCCTTACTTCGTTACTCCTGCTACAGGTAAGGCTGATCTTCAAATGGGCATGTTGTCACACGATAGGTTTGTAAGCCCTGCCTTAAGATTACTTAAGGAAATGCGTGCTGATGGCCACGACGTTTCAGGAGTGTTTGACGAAGTGCAAGCGTTATATTGTTTAATTAAACAGCAAAATGAGTGGGCGCAACAGATACGCGCCATAGCGAGTAAAGCCATTTTTATTAAATGTGATTGATTGAACTACCAGTTAAATGGTGTGTAAGTAGCAATATTAACTCTAAGTAGTACCTTATTTCGATTAAGGCAAGTTAAGACAGTTAAGACATGGCGTCTAGTCTATGTTTCAGGCGTCTTAACCTTTTTTATATGAGTTAAGGCAGTTAAGACAAAGCGTCTTTACACGTTCAAAGGCGTACACATAACCGTTAAATTTTCGCGTGGATTGCTTCGCTTGCCGAATATTCACTAGCAATAAATAAAAGTGTAGACGTCTGCACTTTGAAGTTTTACTCTGCACCTAGCATGGGCTTAATTACCCTATGTGAAAACAGGCGGCCTCTTACGCTTCCCGGTGCGGCTTCTTTGTTAAGGGCGCATGAGAGGTGCAAAATGTTTGGAGATTTAGCTGAGCAAGAACACGTTTTTAGCTTGCTAGACGAATGGGCTAAGTGTGAATACGATCTAGATTTAACTTACATTACTGGCAGAAAATCTAATTTTAATAAAGAAATTACAAAGGTAATTGAGGCTGTTCAAAACGAAGAACAAAAAACCATCAAGAAAAATCCAAAGCGTAAATTGGGCTTTTCTTTTCAATCTGAATTATTGGGAAAATTACTATACTCATTAACTGAAGCAAATACACCAGCTAAACTATTGGCAAGTCTGCCGATTATTAAAATATTACTCTTGCAAGCCATGATTATTAGCGTTGAGATTAAATACGATAAATTAGAGTTGATTAATGCAGATATTAAACCTGATGCAGAAATAGGAAAAAAAAGAAAAAAACAGGTTATAAATTGGGCAAAAAAAGGGAGTGAGGCTGTAAAAAAATATAATGAGAAAGATAAGGCAAGCTGGTTAAAAACTGCTAATGATTTAAGAGTGAAAAACCCTAAATTATCATTTAGATCAATTGCAACTAACATCAATAAGAATGATGAAAAGAGGCCGCCCATTGAAACTATTAGAAAATACATAGCAAAACAATTGGGTAAAGCCCTCTAATTTACCCATGTCAATTTAGTTTAATAAGCCCCATGCATCCAATCGGATGCAATTATATGGAGCTTATGAAATGATAAATGAATTAATACACACGGGCTTTGTCCGTTTACCTCAAATTCTCGCTTTAATTCCTATAGGTAAATCCACATGGTGGGCTGGTGTTAAAACTGGCAAATATCCACAGCCGATAAAAATCGGCGCAAATACTACTGTATGGAAAGCCGAAGATATACACGCACTCATTAAAAAGCTTGCTGAAAGCGAGGTGCAATAATGAGCCATATAGATAATGACGAATATTATGATGATGTTTCTCAACAAATTAAGATAAATGCTATTCACCGTGAAGTGGCTTTAATGGCCGCTACTGACTTGCTGAAATCTGCACAGAAAAACCTTTGGCTGAATTTGGATTTACCTTCTTCTGAATTAATGATCGCATGTCACGCATTACTGTCACAACGTGAATATGATGAAAGTAACAGACTACGGATAATGCATTCTGTTACAGAAAAGTTAGATAACCTTATTGAAAGCATTGATTGTGCTGGGGCTAACACTATAGATTTTTGGATGCAAAGTGATGTCGCTGCAATAGATAAGGCTAATGAATTGGGCATTAGTATTTTGCCTGAATACAGCATGGCCGACTTACGTTACAAAATATATTGCGCTATTAATGAGGTGAATTAATGCCTAAAAACTACATTAAACAAGTAGCAAGTGCGGCCTTAAACTCAATAGATAGTGTGCTAAGTAATTGGTGTAACGGTGGCAAGCGTGAAGGCCATGAGTACGTGGCACTAAATCCAAGCCGAGCGGATAGCACGTCTGGTAGCTTTAAAATTAACCTTAATACAGGTGCATGGGCAGATTTTGCCATAGATAAAAGCGGCGGTGATTTGGTCGCTTTGGTGGCATATCTCGAAGGTTTAACCCAGTTTGACGCTGCAAAGCAGCTAGGGATGTTTTTAGGCATCAACTACCAAAAAGCAGACGTACAGAAACGCGCTATAAGCCCACAAAATGAAGCGGGCAAGGCTAGTGTTTCAACCCATAAGGAGCCGCTAGAATGGGTGGCGTTGTTACCCGTTCCGAACGATGCACCACCACCGCCCGCAACGCATTTTAAGAACGGCAAACCTTCAATGCAATGGGCGTATCGTTTAGCAGACGGCGTGGCGTGTTATGTATATCGTTTTGATGCTAAAGCCGAAGGTGAACGTAAACAATTTGCACCGCTTACCTATTGCGAACGCTCCACTAGCAAAAAACGTGAATGGCGCTGGCAAGGTTTGCCAGAACCTAGACCGCTTTACAACCTAGATAAAATTATCAATCAACCTAGTGCGTTAGTGGTGGTGTGCGAAGGTGAAAAAGCGGCTGACGCGGCGGCGGTATTGTTACCTGATGCAGTCATAACCACCATGCTTAACGGCGCACAAAGCCCGAATAAGTCAGACTGGCAATCCTTAAGCGGTCGCAATATTTGGCTATGGCCTGATAATGACGATGCAGGTAATAGGTGCATGATTACCATTGCTAACCTGCTAAAAATTGCGGGCGCGGCCAGTGTTAAAACAATCAACCTTAAGGAATTTGGCAACTTAGCTGATAAAGCTGATGCAGCCGATCTGTTAGCCTCTGGCTGGAATATTGACAACATGCGGGCTACGATTGCACTTGATAATTTTTTTAGAGAGGAAAAGCCGCAACAAACAGGCAATAAACCAGCACAAAACACAGACAGCGAACACCAAGAAAGTCGTTTTCACTTAAACGATAGCGGACTATATTACTTTGGTAAAAGTGATGCTGGCAACGATGCACCGCCATTGTGGATATGCTCAAAGCTAGAATTAACCGCCGTGACGAGAGATGCTAAAAACGAGGCATGGGGTCGACTGCTAGAATTTGACGACCTGGACGGTGTGCATCATGCGTGGGCGATGCCTATGGATTTATTACGTGGTGATGGTGCGGAATATAGGGGGGCTTTGCTGTCAATGGGCTTGCAAATATCCACTATGACCAAAGCCCGCAACCTGCTAACGCAACACATACAAACGGCAAAAGTAGAGGCGCGGGCGCGTTGTGTTGAGCGTACAGGCTGGCATGATGGCAGCTTTGTAATGCCGAATAAAACGGTAGGCAATCACCAGCAAGAAAAAATCATTTTTCAATCAGCCGCAAATACACAAAGCACCTTTAAGCAAAAAGGATCACTAGCTGCATGGCAAGATCATATCTCTAAACCGTGTGCGGGTAATTCACGCTTAGTGTTTGCCATTAGTGCGGCTTTTGCAAGTCCATTGTTAGATGTTACTGGTATGGAAAGCGGTGGCGTACATTTTAGAGGCGATTCTAGTACAGGTAAAACAACGGCTTTGCGGGTGGCCTCTTCTGTTTGGGGTGGGCTCGATTACTTGCAGCGGTGGCGTGCTACTGATAACGGCTTAGAAAGTCTAGCGGCGCAACATTCTGATTGCTTGCTAGTGCTAGATGAACTGTCACAGGTGGACCCTAAATCAGCTGGTGAAGTTGCCTATATGCTGGCTAATGGTAGCGGTAAGGTGCGAAGCATACGCACGGGCGCAATGCGTGATACAGCTACATGGCGGTTACTCTTTTTGTCTAGTGGTGAGGCTGGACTAACCGAACACATGGCACTAGCAGGGCGTAAGCCTAAAGCAGGGCAAGAAATACGCTTGTTAGATATTCCTGCCGATGCTGGTAAGGGCTTTGGTATATTTGATACCTTGCATGATCAAATCGGCGGTGCTGCATTTAGTAAGATGTTAAATGATGCAGTGGCTAAATATTACGGGGTGGCTTCTATAGCATTTTTGAGTAAGTTAGTTGAAAACTTAGATAAGATAAATACACACGTTAAGAAGCTACAAAAAGAGTTTACAGATAAACATCTAAATGGTGATGCTGGAGGGCAAGCAAACAGGGCGGCTTTACGCTTTGCATTGATTGCGGCGGCTGGTGAAATTGCCACAGTGTGGGGCATTACGGGGTGGAGTAATGGCGAAGCAATACAAGCGGCGGAAACATGCTTTAAGGCGTGGTTAACGCAACGTGGCGGTACTGGTAATGCTGAAGAGTGGGCAATGATGGCACAGGTGCAGCGATTCTTTGAAATGCATGGTGAAAGCCGCTTTAGTGATTGGGAGCGTCCTGCTAGTGATACCTCGCAACATGCGCCAAAGACTTTAAATAAGGCAGGTTACCGTAAACACTTCGATGCAAAAGATGCGGACGGGCAACCAATATATACAGGTGAAACTTACAGCGAAGGTGATGAAAAAAAAGCCCGTGATACAGAGTTCTTTGTATATGCTGAAACGTTTAGAACTGAAATATGTGCTGGGTATGATTACAAAGTAATACAAAGGCTATTAGATAAACATAGCGCATTGTTAAGACCAAATTCAGGTAAGGCATACACTCGAAGCGAGCGACTACCAGCTGAAGGTATGCAGAATATCTACAAGATAAACTCTAAAGTGTTCGGGTTGTTAGCTGAAAATGACGCCGAATAATGACCACATAAGACAGCTTAAGACGCGTTGTCTTAACTGTCTTAACCCATATCAAAAAGGTTAAGGCGGCTGTAACCTAGTCTGGACGCCATGCCTTAACTGTCTTAACTTGTCTTAACCGAAAATAGGAATAACCGAAAGTAAAAGGCCGTGTGAATGGTTTTTATAAAAGCTCACCAGCGCGAAAAATTCAGCCGCCTTTATAAAAATTTTAGGCTTCACTTTTCTGGTTTGGTTTAGCATTTAAGTAGGTTGCGCATTGATTGCTTTGCTATAGTTGATGCGGTTTTATGTGTTGGCATGTATGGGGTAGGGGCGGTCAAAAGTCTGGTTGAATATAACTCTAGACCGTATGCTTAACCACATTTTTACGTGCGGGAATTAGACAGGTGGGGGGGGGTGTCAAAAGTCCAGATGAATATTACGCTAGACCGATTGCCTACCTTCGTGTTCACACCCGCGTAATTTATAAGGGGTGGTGTTAAGCAGTAATTGACATTAAGCCTTGCAACAAATAATATATTGCGTAATTTATGCTAATCGTAAGTGGTTGATTTTATTAAGTTTCCCACATTTTAAAATATTCTATTTTACATAATCTCAGTTATGCGAAGTAAGTTTCATAAATTTAACTATTTAACACTTTTAGTTAAATTTAATACACTTTTTAGTATTTAATTCCCACTTTTAAATATAACGTTTATTGAGTAATCGTTAAACTTGCTTTAACTATTGGTAAGTGCTATTTTAATCAGGTGTTATTTAATTGAGTTTGAGGCCAATATGACTACTGATGAATTTAGAGCCGGGCTTGATACACTTGGGTGGAAACAAACTGACTTTGCACTAGCTACAGGCATGAGTAAAGTGGCTGTATCACACTGGCTTACGGGCACTGCACCATTGCCGATATGGGCTCAATCTCATCTTGCACTTTTATTGCGTTTGCATTTCCTGACGAATGATTTACTAACTCCTCCTACTAAACTTGCTAAGATCCTTAATGAAAATAGGTAAATAAATGGATCTAGAAGATACTAGCTTTCCACATCAAGAAGAATTTTATCGAGATAGTATGTTTTTTGTGACAAGTTCAGCTGTCGCCTCTATATTTCGATTAGATTCCTACATTAAAAAAATTGAGAAAAACAATTTTGAAGAGATTAACTTTAAATTTGTACTTAATCAGTTTCAGAATATCGTGCAGCAAGGTGGTGCGTTGTCACGCTATTTTTGGCCAGTAAGATCTAAAGACAAACCTCGAGTAATTGCATTACGCGCAAGCTTTGGAATGACGCCACAAAGCCCCTTATACGATAGGGAGTTGCGGAATTCAATAGAGCATTTCGATGAGAGATTGGATGAGTATTTAAAGGATGGAATATATGGGCACATTATTCCTCAATATGTTGGATTTAGCAGCAGGGGAGAGCCAGAAATACCAACACATATATTCCGGGCATACTATTTAGATACAGGGGAATTCGTACTATTAAACAGGCGCTACAAAATAGAGCCAATCGCTGAAGAGCTAATAAGAGTAAACGATTTGCTGGCTAAAGATTAAGTGAGTATTTTACCTATTTGAATTCTTAGTAGATAAATCAAGAATTGTAGGTAATTTGATAAGACCCGCTTGAGCCGTTGTAAATAACACTAAGACAAAAGTTAGGGCAATCATAATCCATTGAATTCGAGTTATTGATGAAAATAAACTCGGCAACAATGAAGTATTAATAAGATTGATTTAGATCAGCCATATAATTTCAGTTATCATGTTAATGTTCCTAAAATTAAATCTAGTAGCTAAATGTTCAAGCTACGGAGAGAAAAATGACTACTCCTAAGACAACTCTTCCAATTAAAAAAGCGATGCAAATTCCTAAAGAGCTTCTTCAACTGGACCGTAATAACCCTCGTCTCAAAACAGGTTCGGATTTATCTGTATCTTCAGATACAGAAGTAATTAACGCATTATTTGATATATCTGCCTTAGATGAACTTATTACCTCTATTTGCACAAATGATTATATGAATCTTGAGCCTATGATTGTTATGGGTGATTCTGATCAGGGGCCTTTCCGCGTATTAGAAGGTAATCGGCGATTAGCCGCTATAAAACTAATTTCTGATAAAGCATTGGCTGATGTAATTGGTATTGATTTACCAACTAAAATCAATGACTCTGTTTATAAAAGTTTTGAAAATGTATTAGTTTATAGAGTTGAAAAAGAGGAGGATTCTAGAGCATTCATAGGGTACAAACATATAAATGGCCCCCAGCGTTGGGATGCATATGCTAAAGCTCGATATGCAACAGACTGGTATAAGTCTGGTAAAGGAAAGACTGGCATATCAGAAATAGCGGCTAAGATCGGCGATAACAATAATACATTGCGCGCATACATTTATGCATTGTTAATACTCGAACAAGTTGAAAAAGCCGGAAAATGGAACATTCGTGAACGATCTAATAGCGGACGTTTTGCGTTTTCACATTTTTATACAGCCCTTGGTAGGCGAGAGTTTCAGCAGATTTTTGGTTTAAATGAAGATGGATGGTCAGATAAACCTACGTTTGAACCCCTAGACCCTTCAAAACTAGATGATATTGATGAGGTGTTGGGATATATTTATGGCTATAAAAGTGATGATAGGCCTGCACTAGTTAGGTCACAAAATCCCGATCTAAAGGATGTTGGTTTAGCAATCATTAATGAAGATGCTAGGGCGATTTTAAAGAATCGTGGCTCATTGGACGACGCTAGAGACTCACTTAAAGAGCCAGGGGAGGCCTTTTATGATGCACTTCTTCAAGCAAGCCTTCGAGTTGCTAGAGCAATAAAATTATTACCAAAATATTCAGGTGGTAATATCAAAGTGGATGAGTTAGTGGATGAGATTTTTGAACAAGCAGACACGCTCCAGACAATGAATAATAAAAAGCGTGCTAGAAAAGTTTAATTTATGGCGCTTCGAACACCGGTATTAAAATCACCCCCATTTTTATTAGCTGATTGGGTTGAATTTCGCACACTAGCTGATCCTCGTGGATTTTTTCGCATAAATCGACTCAAAAGATACTGGGATATTCATCGCGAATCTGAGGATTCAGACCCTGCCGGACAAAGGAAAGTTGAGGAAGATACAGATATTCAAGGAGCAAGCGGGGAAGATGGTGATGCATTTTTCGCATCGATTAGTGATGAGTTATCTGATCGGTCTACAGATATTGGTGAGGCTTATCCATTTGAATTTGATGGAGAACGTTTTAAAATCAAAGATCAATTGTCTGAATCAGCCTACATTTATATTTTTTGCTTATTACTAACCCACCCTAAAAGCGATGAAATTCTTGACGGAAGTTGGCTGCCCAATATAAATCATATTGTCAGAGATCTATTTCAAGCTTGCTCCACAGTTGCGGCTTCTGGCTATATTGTAGGTTCTGCATTTTCTTTCGGATGGCCAAGACCTGACAACAATATGGCATTTTTACCAGCGTTACAGCACATTTACGGTATTTTTGGAGAGGGTGAAATAGTCAAGAGTGTTCCGGCTGGGGCCTCACCTTTCACAAAAGATGAAGAGATTGACGTAATCGCATGGAAACCAAAGTCATCGGCCGGAACCCATTATATGTTAGGGCAAGTTGCTTCAGGCGATAATTGGGAGGCGAAAAGTATTTTGGGTGGCAGCATAAATTACTTTCATGAAGTTTGGTTTGCAAAGAAGCCTCCATCTCAGTCTATAGCATCTATATTCATCCCTCATATTTTGGAAGATAAGTTCGAGGGTACTCGTAAAGAACGAATGGCTCAACTGGTCACTAAATATGGCATTATTTTCGACAGAATCCATCTACCTCAATATGCGCATGAAGGTATAACTTTGGCTGATACCCCTGGAAATACTTTCCAAATTCAACGTAGAGCTGATATTCCCCAGATTGTTGCCTGGGTTCAAGCTCAAACACACAGTCTTCAAGCATCTAACCCAGTACTTCTTTAAATGCAGAGCCCACTTAGATATCCAGGTGGGAAGTCTAACTTCGTACCTACCATAGATAAAATAATTCGTACATCCAAGCTCGATAATAAGCCATTCTATGAACCGTATGCGGGAAGTGCGGCAATAAGTCTAGGTTTGTTAGCAGCGGGAACAATTAAAACTGCCACAATTTTAGAACGAGATCCCTTAATTTATTCCTTTTGGAAAAGCGTACTAGACAATTCTGAAGTTCTGATCGACCGTTTCCGTGGGCTGCCTATTACTCTAGAAACTTGGCAGACATTTAAACCACTTCTTGATATTAAAGAGGTTAATGATAGTAATGTACTTGATCTTGGATTAGCAGGTCTCTTTTTTAATAGATCAAATTTTTCAGGTATTTTAAAGGCAGGGCCTATTGGTGGGCATGGTCAGAAATCTACATATAAAATAGACTGCAGAACAAATAAAGAGGATTTGATTTTAAGGATTCAGAGTATTGCAGCGATGTCATCTAAAATCAACGTAGTTTTTGGTGATGCCGTAGAATTGATAAAAACAAACTCTCGGAAACAAAATGTTATATTTTATATCGATCCTCCCTATTTTAATAAAGGAGAATCTTTATATCGATATTTCTATAAGTTAAGCGATCATAAGAGACTTGCGGAAGCTCTAAAGAAAGCAAAGTTTCCGTGGATTTTGAGTTATGACTCTCACCATGTAATTGAATTTTTATATGAAGACTTCTTTATCCGAAAGCATAAATTTCAATACAGCGCAGGCGTCCCAAAAAAAGATGATGAGTTATTAATATCGAATTTTGAGCTACCTCACGAACTTATAAATTGGGTAGATTAATTCATTAGCAATTTTTTATTTATTGACTTGTAAGCAATTATTCGTAACAGGCTCGCTGTGTCACATTGGCTTGCTGACACTGCAGCATTGCCGTTGTGGGCGCTTAATAAAATGCACTGCTGACGGTATATTTGACGGTATTTGTTATTTTTAAAAATAACAAACCTAGTTAATACAATGGTTACAGGCAATATTGTGAATGACGCCTCCCCGCCAATGCAAGTTATGCTTTAATAGCAAGTTTGTCAAAATGTTAAGTTGTTGATAATCATGAATCTTTGTATGATAATTAACGTCTGTCATTCATATGAAATAACTAAATATTGATTTGAAACTTTCAATATCTGTATAAAGATTTTTATAAGCCTGTCCTAGCATTGCCGCAGTTATTCATCAATTAACTGTTTGCAAATTTACTCAATTTGGTCACATAGAATAAAAATTCACAGATGGCAAAATCAATCACCACCCCTTGTCCTACCCAAAACAATATACTTGCTGCGCTAAACAAGCCAGATTACGAGCGTATTTTGCCTGACTTAGAGTTAGTGGAAATGCCGCTTGGATGGAAGCTTGCGGAAGCTGGGGATCATGTTAAATTTATCCACTTTCCAATTAGCGGCATTGTCTCTCTGATATATGACTTAGTGGACGGATCTTCAAGTGAAATAGCTATTGTTGGCAATGAGGG
>Ga0208125_100955_pt1 | contig 12097 bp, 9 predicted proteins | sample LakWasM128_HOW14_2_FD_183938 | JGI IMG/M metagenome (GOLD analysis project Ga0208125, IMG submission 183938) | Freshwater sediment methanotrophic microbial communities from Lake Washington under simulated oxygen tension - Sediment Metagenome... | ecosystem: Environmental > Aquatic > Freshwater >... | reverse complement strand
GCCCTTGGCCTCCTCCACGCCGGAGCTGACGTCAACGGCCCAGGGCCGGACCTGAAGAATCCCTTCGATCACATTTCCGGCATGCAACCCACCAGACAAAACGACTGGAGAGGGCACGTTTCTTGGAATGAGTGACCAATCGAATACCTTTCCGCCGCCGCCATAGCCCTCGACATGGGCGTCGAGCAGCAGGCCTTGGGCGCTGGAGAATTGAGACGCGAAGTCTAGCAAATCAAAGCCCGGCACCATGCGGGCGGCACGCAGATAGGGGCGCGCTGCGCGCTCGCAGTCCGCCCTGCCCTCGTCGCCGTGGAACTGCAGCAGCATGTTTGGCAAGGCTTGCAGGCCGGCCGCCAGTTCGGCCGTGCCGGCGTTGACGAACAGGCCCACCGGTGTGACGAAGGGCGGCAGGCGGCGCGCCAGTTTGGCCGCGTGCGCAGGTGTGACGGCGCGCGGGCTCTTGGCGTAGAACACGAAGCCGATGGCATCGGCGCCGGCCTCGACGGCGGCGTCCACATCGGCCTCGCGGGTCAATCCACAGATCTTGATGCGGGTACGGCTCATGGCTGAGGGCTTGGTCAGGGCAGCCAATCCATGGCCGCCGTTCTTTGGGGAAGCTTCAGTTCGGCATCGTAGTACGGGCCCACGAAATAGAGGCCATCGGGCGCAAAGGTGGGTGCCGCCAGCTTGCGGTCGCGTGCGGCCAGCACCTCGGCCAGCCAGGCCACCGAGCGCGTGCCCGTGCCCACCGCCAGCAGGCAGCCCATGATGTTGCGCACCATGTGATGCAGGAAGGCCGAGGCATCGAATTCGAAGCGCCAGTAGGCGCCGCGCTTGTGGATCTCGATGGCGCGCAGGATCTTGATCGGCGAGGCCGCCTGGCACTCGGCCGAACGGAAGGAGCTGAAGTCGTGCTCGCCAAGCAGCACCTCGACAGCGGCGCGCATCGCGTCGCCGTCCAGCGGCCTGAAGATCCAGCCCGCCCCGCCCGACTCGATCGCCGGCCGCACCGCCGACTCCAGCAGCAGATAGGCATAACGTCGGCCGCGCGCATGGTTGCGGGCGTGGAAATCGGCGCCGGGGAAGGCACACCACTGGATCGCGATATCGGGCGGCAGATAACGGTTGCTGCCGCGTATCCAGGAGAAAGGCTCGCGCTCCACCTGGGTATCGAAATGCACAACCTGGTTCAGGCCATGCACACCGGCATCGGTGCGGCCGGCGCAGATGGTGCGTATCGGGTGGGCGGCGAACTTGGCCAGGCCGTGCTCCAGCGCGTCCTGCACCGTCCCGCCGCCGGGCTGGCTCTGCCAGCCCTTGTAGGCCGTGCCCCGGTAACTCACTCCCAGCGCCACGCGCGTTGTCATCTTGTCCCCAAATGAAAGAAAAGGCGCCCGGTCGGCCCGGGCGCCTTGATTGTCGCTGCGCGCTTGCGCCGGCTTGTCAGCGCAACTCGTCCAGCATGGCCTGGGCCTTGGCCTTCAGCGCGCCGTCGGCCTTGGCGATCAGCTCCTGCAGCACATCGCGTGCGCCCTCGGTATCGCCGATCTGGCGGAACTCGTCGGCCAGTTCCAGCTGGCGCTGCAAGGGGTCGCCCTCGTCATCGCCCAAGGCGTCCAGCGCATGGCTGAGCTGGTCGTCGGCCGTGCTGGCGGCCGTGGCCTCCTGCAGCACCGTGTCGAAGTCGGCCGGCAGGCCTTCGTTCACCTGCGTCACTTCCGCCGCCGGGAGGGGCGCGCTCGGCTCGCTGGCAGGCAGGTCGAGATCGATGCCGGAGAGATCGAAGTCCAGCGAAGGCGCCGAAGCCTCGGGGGCCGGCGCCGGCGTGGCCGCTGCATCGAAGTCGCCCAGATCGTTCAGTTCGAACTCCAGATCGGGAGCGGCCGCAGGTGCCGTGACGTCCAGATCCATGGCCAGCGGCGCCTGCTCCACGGTGGTGGCGAGGGCCTGGGTGGCATCCATCGAAATGCCGCTGGCCGCGGGCGCGGGCGAGCCCAGATCCAGGTCCAGATCGAGGTCCAGCAGGCTGGACGGGCCGGGATCAACCGGCCGCTCGACCGGGGCCGTCGCCATGTGCGCCACATTGGACGCCGGCAGGGTGCTGGCGTTCATGGGCTCGGGGCGCGCATCTTCCTCGCCGCTCACGGTGACGGGCGCACCACCCGGCTGGTAGAGCGGGTTGTCCGGATCAACCTGGCGGCCCAGCTCCTGCGCACGCTCCCAATCCTCGCCCATGCCCTGGGTCTCGGCGTAGAGGTGCACGGCGAGCTGCTCAAAGCCCTTGGTGTCGCGGCGCTTGGCGTAGACCTCCAGCAGCTTGAGGCGGATGGCCAGCCGCTCGGGGTTGGCGCGCAGGGCCTCCTTGAGAATTTCCTCGGCCTGCAGATCGCGACCATAGGCCAGGTAGACGTCGGCCTCGGCGACCGGATCCACATCGCCGATGGCATCCAGCTGGCTGAGCGAATAGCTCATTGAGGACTGGCCGCTGGTGGAAGCGTCGCGGGTATCCACGCGCTGCCCGCCGCTGGCGCCAAAGAACGAATCCGGCTGCATGCGGCTTTCGGTGAAGCCGGTCTCGGCATGCTGGGCGGGCTGCTTGCGCGAGCGCCAGCGCAGGAAGGCCGCGCCACCCAACAGCGCCAGCAAGGCGGCGCCGAGGGGCAGGATGTTGTCCATCAAGGTATCCATCACCCCGGGCGCCTCGGACACCGGAATGGCCGGCGCACTCGCCGCCGGCTTGGGCGGCATGGGCTTGGAGGCTGCAGGTGCAGGTGCAGGTGCAGGTGCCGACGCCTGCACCACCGGCGGTGGCGTCACCACGGCAGGTGCGACGGCCGGCGCAGGGGCAGGCGCTGCGGCCGGCGCGGGGCTTGGTGCGGGCGTCGGTGCTGGCGTCGGTGCGGGTGCGGGTGCGGGTGCCGGCTTGGCCGCCGAGGACAGCTTCTTCAACTCCTCGAGATTGCGCGTCAGCTCGGCCACACGGGTGGCGGAGTCCTTCTTCTCGGTCTCCTTGGACAGCTTGGCTTCGGTGCCGGAGGCGGACTTGCTGAGCGTCAGCTTGTCCGGCGTGGCGGCGGGCGCAGGCTTGCGATCTTCCACCGCGGCCTGCACCTTGCCCTTGGCCTGGCGCGCGCTTTCCTGCGGTGCCATCTCAGCCGCGCCGCTCGCCAGGCGCTGACGATAACTGCTGAAGTCAGCGCTCTGCGCCTGTATCACCTGGCGGGCTTCGTCCGGGCTGATGCCCGTCAGCGTTTCGCCGCCGGGCACCTGCAGCACCGCACCGGCCTTCAGCCGGTTCATGTTCTCGTTGATGAAGGCGTCCGGGTTGTTGCGGTACAGGCCCACCAGCATCTGGTCCAGCGAGACGCCGGGCGCCAAGGTCTTGCTGGCCACGCGCGACAGCGTGTCACCGGCTTGACCGCATATTCGCTGGCGGACGCCGCGGCTACCGGCTTGGCCACCGGTTTGGGTACGGGCGCGGGCTTGGGCGCGGGCGCCTGCGGCTCGGGTTTGCTTTCCAGGCGCGGCTTCACCGGTGCGGCCGGCGGCACCGGCGCGGGCGCGCGGCTCGTCACCGGCGGCACCGCCGCGGGCTCGGCCGGCGTCGGCGCGATGACCGGCGCGGTCGCCACCTCGGCGGCCGGCTTGGGCGTGCCCGGCGGATCGAACAGCAAGGTGTATTCGCGCACCAGGCGGCCGCTGGCCCAGTTGATCTCGAGGATCACATCGACAAAGGGCTCCTGCACCGCACGATCGCTGGCAATGCGCAGAAACGGCCGGCCATCGGCGCGGCGGCTCAGCTGCACCTGGGTGGCGCTGAGCACGGCGTTGTACTCGACACCCGCAGCCCGGTAGGACTCGGGCGGTGCCACACGCAGCTTCAGCGTGCCGGCCTCTTCCGACGTCAGGCTGGTGACATCAATCTCGGCCTTGAGCGTCTCGCCCAGAGACGATTGCACCGAGAGCCGACCGAGGCCGAGGCCCCAGGCGGTGGTGCTGGCCACGGCCAGAACAGCCACTGCCACATGGGTCAGGGCAAAGCGCGCATAAGCGCCAGGATGAGTATTCAAGGCGTCCCCCAAAGCAACAAGGCGGGCACCCCAGGGTGTCCGCCTGTTTAGACGATGTATGTATTGCTGCTCGCAGCCTTCGCGATGCTGTCCCATGCGGTCAGACGACATGAAATCACAACAGCATCAAGCATATACGCTTGAGACCTCAGGCAAAGGCTGAATACGAGGCTTGACAGCACCCTGATTCACCTCCCGTTACCGGCATGTGGCTTGCCGGCAACGAGCCCTGCGTTCAGCTTCGGGTATTCACCGAGCGAGCAGGATGCGCAGCATGCGGCGCAGCGGCTCGGCAGCGCCCCACAGCAACTGGTCGCCGATGGTGAAGGCGCCCAGGTACTCGGGGCCCATGGCGAGCTTGCGGATTCGCCCCACCGGGATGCTCATGGTGCCGGTCACGGCCACCGGGGTCAGGTCTTGCAGCGTCGCTTCGCGGTTGTTGGGCACTACCTTCACCCACTCGTTGTCGGCGGCGATCATGGCCTCGATCTCGTCCAGCGGCACGTCCTTCTTGAGCTTGAAGGTCAGCGCCTGGCTGTGGCAGCGCATCGCACCCACGCGCACGCAAAAGCCATCCACCGGAATCGCGGCCGAAGCAAAGCCCTCACCCATGCCGAGGATCTTGTTGGTCTCGGCCATGCCCTTCCACTCTTCCTTGGACTGGCCGTTGCCCAGATCCTTGTCGATCCAGGGAATCAGCGAGCCGCCCAGCGGCACACCGAAGTTGGCGGTCTCGGTGGCGGAGAGTGCACGCTGCTTGGCGATCACCCGGCGATCGATCTCGAGGATGGCGCTCTTGGGATCGTCCAGCAGCGCCTTCACCTCGGCATTGAGCGTGCCGTACTGCGTCAGCAACTCGCGCATATGCTGGGCGCCGCCGCCGGAGGCCGCCTGGTAGGTCTGGGTGCTCATCCACTCCACCAGGCCGGCCTTGTAGAGCGCGCCCACGCCCATCAGCATGCAACTGACGGTGCAGTTGCCGCCGACCCAGTTCTTGCCGCCCTTGGCGAGCGCGTCCTTGATCACCGGCATATTGACCGGGTCGAGGATGATGACGGCGTCACTGGCCATGCGCAGGGTGGAGGCGGCATCGATCCAGTGGCCGTTCCAGCCGGCGGCGCGCAGCTTGGGATAGACCTCGGTGGTGTAGTCGCCGCCCTGGGCGGTGATGATGATCTCGCAGCGCTTGAGCTGTTCGATATCGAAAGCGTTCTGCAGCTTGGTTTCGTTCTTGGCCTGGGCCGGGGCGGCGCCGCCGGCATTCGAGGTGCTGAAGAACAGCGGCTCGATCAGGTCGAAATCACGCTCAGCGCTCATGCGGTCCATGAGCACCGAGCCCACCATGCCGCGCCAGCCTACCAGTCCTACAAGTGTCGTCATCTGCTTACCTCTATCGCCCTAGAAAAGTTGAGAACTAAGCTCTTCCTTCCCCGGCTCGTGTCGCCGGGGATGCAGGGGGCGAGACGAACCGGAGCTGAACTAGCTCTTAATGGTTTTGGTCATGGTGGTGATGGCGGCCACAACCGCATCACCCATCTCGCGCGTGCCCACCTTCTGGGTGCCCTCGCTCCAAATGTCCGCGGTGCGCAGACCTTGGGACAACACAGCGCCAACGGCCGCCTCGATACGGGCGGCGGCTTCGGGCTGGTTGAGGGAGAACTTGAGCATCATGGCAGCTGACAGTATTGTAGCCAGCGGGTTTGCAACACCCTTACCGGCAATGTCAGGCGCGCTGCCATGGCTGGGCTCGTAAAGGCCCTTGTTGTTCTTGTCCAACGAGGCCGAGGGCAGCATGCCGATCGAGCCGGTGAGCATGGCCGCCTCGTCCGAGAGGATGTCGCCGAACATATTGCCGGTCACCACCACGTCGAAGCGCTTGGGTGCCTTCACCAGCTGCATCGCGGCGTTGTCCACATACATATGGTCCAGTTCCACGTCGGGATACTGGGCATGCACCTCGGTGACCACATCCTTCCAGAACTGGAAGGTCTCCAGCACATTGGCCTTGTCCACCGAGGTCACGCGCTTGTTGCGCTTGCGCGCGGCCTGGAAGGCCACATGGGCGATGCGCTCGATCTCCGGGCGCGAGTAGCGCATGGTGTCGAAGGCTTCCTCGCTGCCGGGGAAATGCCCGTCCACCGCGGTGCGGCGGCCGCGCGGCTGGCCGAAATAGATGTCGCCGGTGAGCTCGCGGATGATGAGGATGTCCAGGCCGGCCACCAGTTCGGGCTTGAGGCTGGAGGCATGGGTGAGCTGCTCGTAGCAGATCGCCGGGCGGAAGTTGGCAAACAGGCCCAGATGCTTGCGCAGGCCAAGGATGGCTTGCTCGGGGCGCAGCGCGCGCTCCAGCTTGTCGTACTTCCAGTCGCCCACGGCGCCGAACAGCACCGCGTCGGCGGCCTGGGCCAGCTTGAGCGTGGCCTCGGGCAGCGGATGACCACTGGCCTCGTAAGCCGCACCGCCCACCGGGGCGGTTTCCAGTTCGAATTTCAGGTCGAGAACCTTCAGGACCTTGACCGCCTCGGCGACGATTTCGGTGCCGATGCCATCACCGGGCAGGACTGCGATTTTCATTTTGATTCATCCGATCAAACGGTTGTTCAGCCAGGGCTTGGTGGCGATGCGCTCGGCCTCATAGGCCTTGATCTTGTCGGCATGGCGCAGGGTCAGGCCGATGTCGTCGAAGCCGTTCAGCAGGCAGAACTTGCGGAAGGCCTGCACCTCGAAGGGCAGCTCGCTGCCATCGGGCTTCAACACCACCTGACGTTCCAGATCCACGCTCAGCTGGTAGCCCGGGAAGGCCGCCACCTCGTCGAACAGCCGCGCCACCTGGGCCTCGGGCAGCACGATGGGCAACACGCCGTTCTTGAAGCAGTTGTTGAAGAAGATGTCGGCAAAGCTGGGCGCGATCAGTGCGCGGAAGCCGTATTGCTCCAGCGCCCAGGGCGCATGCTCGCGGCTGGAGCCGCAGCCGAAGTTGCTGCGCGCGATCAGGATCGAGGCGCCTGCATAGCGCGCCTGGTTCAGCACGAAGTCCGGGTTGGGCTTGCGCGTGGCCGGGTCCTGGCCGGGCTCGCCATGGTCCAGGTAGCGCCATTCGTCGAACAGATTGGGGCCAAAGCCGCTGCGCTTGATCGACTTGAGGAACTGCTTGGGAATGATGGCATCGGTATCGACGTTGTCGCGATCCATCGGGGCCACCAGGCCCTTGTGCACGGTGAACTTTTCCATCATGAAATCCTGCGAACGTCAACGAAATGGCCCTGCATCGCGGCGGCCGCGGCCATCGCCGGGCTGACCAGATGGGTGCGCCCGCCAGCGCCCTGGCGGCCCTCGAAATTGCGGTTGCTGGTGGATGCGCAGCGCTCACCGGGCTCCAGGCGGTCGGCATTCATGGCCAGGCACATCGAGCAACCGGGCTCGCGCCATTCGAAGCCGGCACCCTTGAAGACCTGGTCCAGACCTTCGGCCTCGGCCTGCGCCTTGACAAGACCCGACCCCGGCACGACCAGGGCCAGCTTCACATTGCTGGCGATCCTGCCGCCCAGGCGGCGCACCACCGCGGCGGCCTCGCGCATGTCCTCGATGCGGCTGTTGGTGCAGGAGCCGATGAAGACCTTGTCGATGCGGATGTCGTTGATGGCCTTGTTGGGCTCCAGGGCCATGTACTGCAGGGCACGTTCGATGGCGCCGCGCTTGACGGCATCCTTCTCCTTGTCGGGATCGGGCACGCGGTCCTCGATGGAGAGCACCATCTCGGGCGAGGTGCCCCAGGTGACTTGCGGGCGGATCTGCGCCGCGTCCAGTTCCACCACGGCATCAAAGTGCGCGCCGGGGTCGGAATGCAGGCTGCGCCAGTAGGCCACGGCCTGTTCCCACTCCAGCCCCGCAGGGCTGAAGGGCCGGCCCTTGCAGTAATGGATGGTGGTCTCGTCCACCGCGATCAGGCCGGCACGCGCGCCCGCCTCGATGGCCATATTGCAGACCGTCATGCGGCCTTCCATGCTGAGCGCGCGGATCGCCGAGCCGGCGAATTCGATCGTGTAGCCGGTGCCGCCCGCCGTGCCGATCTTGCCGATGATGGCCAGCACGATGTCCTTGGCACCCACGCCGGGCATGACCTGACCCTCGACGCGGATCAGCATGTTCTTGGCCTTCTTGGCCAGCAGCGTCTGCGTGGCCAGCACATGCTCCACCTCGGAGGTGCCGATGCCATGCGCCAGCGCGCCGAAGGCACCATGGGTGGAGGTGTGGCTGTCGCCGCAGACCACCGTCATGCCGGGCAGAGTGGCGCCCTGCTCCGGGCCGATCACATGCACGATGCCCTGGCGACGGTCGTTCATCTTGAACTGGGTCAGGCCATGGCGGTCGCAGTTCTTGTCCAGGGTGTCGACCTGCAGCTTGGAGATGGGGTCGGCAATGCCCTGGCTGCGGTCGGTGGTGGGCACATTGTGGTCGCTCACCGCCAGATTGGCCGAGAGGCGCCAGACCTTGCGGCCGGCCAGATCCAGGCCTTCGAAGGCCTGCGGGCTGGTGACCTCGTGCACCAGATGGCGGTCGATATAGAGCACGGCCGTGCCGTCGTCTTCGGTATGCACGACATGCTCATCCCAGAGCTTGTCGTAGAGGGTACGTGCGGTCATTTCAGTCTTCCTTCACAGGCAGGGAATTTTTGGCGGGTGGCGGGCACAACTGGTCCACAAAGCGCTGCACCACCATGGGCAGGCGCTCCTGGCGCGCCACCGCCAGCACATAGTCGCGCTGCGCCCAGTCCTCGTCCAGGCGCAGGGCTTTCAGGTCAAACACGCGGGCGAAGCGCTCGGCCGGCCCACCCGGCAGCACCGCCACGCCCAGCCCGGCTTCCACCAGCTGGGCAATCGCGTCGAAGCCGCGCACCTGCAGGCGCGCATTCAGGGTGCGGCCGCGCGCCACCGCCTGCTCGATCATCATGTCCTGGGCCGCAGCGCCAGCGTGCAGGCCGATCAGGTCGTAGTCCAGCAGGTCGTCGAAGCTGACCGCGCTGCGCTTGGCCAGCGCATGCCCCTTGGGCACCAGCACGGCCAGGCGGCCCTGGCGGTAGGTCCAGGTCTGCAGGCGGTTGTCCAGCAGCGGCGCGGTGAACACGCCGACATCGGCGCGCCCTTCGGCCACCGCGGCCTGCACCTCGGCGCTGGTGAGGTCCTCCAGGCTGATGCGGATCTGCGGGTGCGCTTGCGAGAAGGCCACCAGGTCGGGCGGCAGGCATTCGGCGATCGAGCCGGCATTGGCGGCGATGCGCAGATGGCCCTTGATGCCGCGCGCAAACTCCACCACCTCGCTCTCCAGCGCATGCAGGGAGGCATGCAGGGCGCGGATATGGCGCACCAGGGCGCGGCAGGCCTCGGTGGGCTCGACGCCGCGGGCGCGGCGCTCGAACAGCTGCACGCCCAGGCGCGACTCCAGGTCGGAAAGCCGCTTGCTGGCCGCCGCCAGCGCCAGGTGTTCGCGCTCGGCGCCGCGCGTGATGGAGCGCGTCTGCTCGATCGCGAGCACCAGATTGAGGGTGGTGAGGTCCATGCGCATCGCTTTTGCTACCTCACTCCGGCTGCAGGCCCGCGGCCTGCACCGCCTTGGCCCATTTGAGCGTTTCCTTGGCGGCGAACAGGCCCAGCTCGGCCGGCGTGCTGGGCGTCAGCTCGAAGCCGGCGAGGGTCAGGCGTTGCCTGACGCCAGCATCGGCCAGCGCCGCCCTCACCCATTTGTTCATCTGCGCCAGCACCGGCTCGGGCGTGCCGGCCGGCGCATAGATGGCGAACCAGGCCGTCATCTCGAAACCGGGTACGGCCTGCGCCAGCGGCGGCACCGCGGGCAGCATGGCGTGGGGCCTGGCCGAGGTCACCGCCAGCGCGCGCAGCTTGCCGGCCCTGACCTGCGGCACCGCCGAGGCCAGGTCCGCAAACACCAGCTGGATGGTGCCGCCGATGGTGTCGGTCATGGCCGGCTGCACGCCCTTGTAGGGCACATGGGTCAGGGCCAGCTTGTTGGCGCTGACCAGGGCATGGCCGGGAATCAGGCTGCCGCTGGAGCCCGAGCCCCAGGCCAGCTGGTTGGGATGGGCCCTGGCGTGGCCCACAAAGCCGGCCAGCGAGTCGGCCGGCACGGCAGGATTCACCAGCATCACGAAGGGGATCTCCGCCAGCCGCGAGACCGGCGCGAAATCCTTGATCGGGTCATAGGGCAGCTTGCGATACAGCGAGGCGTTCGCCGCATGCGTGGTGCTGGTGGCGATGAAGAAGCTGTAGCCGTCGGGCGCGGCCTTGGCGGCCGCGGCACTGCCCAAGAGGCCGTTCGCCCCCGGCTTGTTCTCGATCACGATGGCCTGGCCGGCCTGGCGGGCGATGTGCTCGGCCAGCACGCGCGCCAGCTGATCGGTGGCGCTGCCGGCCGGAAACGCCACCAGCCAGTTGATGCTGCGCTGCGGATAAGCGGCCGCCTGCGCCAGCCCCACCAGCAGCAGCCCGGCCGCGACGAGAAGGCGCGCGGCAAGACGGGCTGAGTGAACGGAGCGGAGCATGGGACTGCAATTTAGCCTTCGCCGAAGGTCGGCAACTACCTAAGCCGCCAAACAACCCTTCGCCGTTTGCGAAGTTTACAGGCCCAGCATGTCCTTGGCCACCGCCTCGGCCACCTCGATGCCGTCCACGCCGGCCGACATGATGCCGCCCGCATAGCCCGCCCCTTCGCCGGCCGGGAACAGGCCGGCCACGTTCAGGCTCTGGTAGTTCTTGCCGCGCGTGATGCGCAGCGGCGAGGAGGTGCGGGTCTCGACCCCGGTGAGCACCGCATCGGCCATGGAGAAGCCGCGGATCTGGCGCTCGAAGGCCGGCAAGGCCTCGCGGATCGCCTCCAGCGCGTACTCGGGCAGGCTGCCACGGCCCTTCTGCTGCAGGTCGGTGAGCGTGACGCCGGGCTTGTAGCTGGGCATGACGTTGCCGAACTCGCGGCTGCGCTGGCGCTTGATGAAGTCCCCCACCAGGGCGCCCGGGGCCTTGTAGCCGCCCTCGCCCAACTCATAGGCGCGCGACTCCCAGATGCGTTGGAAGGCCATGCCGTCGAGCGGGCTCACCGGGCCCTCGGTCCTGCCGTCCTGCCGGTAATCCTGCGGCGAGATGCCCACCACGATGCCGGCGTTGGCATTGCGCTCGTTGCGCGAATACTGGCTCATGCCATTGGTGACCACGCGCTCGGGCTCGGAGGTGGCGGCCACCACCGTGCCGCCGGGGCACATGCAGAAGCTGTAGACCGAGCGGCCGTTGCTGGCATGGTGCACCAGCTTGTAGTCGGCCGCGCCCAGGATGGGGTTGCCGGCGTTGGGGCCGAAGCGCGCCGCGTCGATGATGCTTTGCGGATGCTCGATGCGGTAGCCGATCGAGAAGGGCTTGGCCTCCATGTGGACGCCGCGCTGGTAGAGCATGGTGAAGGTGTCGCGGGCACTGTGGCCCAGGGCCAGCACCACATGGTCGGCGCGCAACTGCTCACCGGATGCCAAGGTGAGGCCGCGGACATGCCCATCCTCGATCAGCACATCCGTGACCTTCTGCTCGAAGCGGATCTCGCCGCCCAGGGCCTCGATCTCGGCACGCATCTTGATCACCATGCTGACCAGGCGAAAGGTGCCGATGTGCGGCTTGCTGACGAACAGGATTTCCTCGGGCGCCCCCGCCTTGACGAACTCGTTCAGCACCTTGCGCGTCAGGTGGCGCGGGTCGGAGATCTGGCTCCAGAGCTTGCCGTCCGAGAAGGTGCCGGCACCGCCCTCACCGAACTGCACATTCGATTCGGGGTTCAGCTCGCCCTGGCGCCACAGGCCCCAGGTATCCTTGGTGCGCTCGCGCACCTGCTTGCCGCGCTCCAGCACGATGGGGCGCAGGCCCATCTGGGCCAGGATCAGGGCGGCGAAGATGCCGCAGGGGCCGAAGCCGATCACCACCGGGCGCGGGCGCGCGTCGGCATAGAAGTCCGCCGGCAGCTGGCCGACGAACTTGTAG
>Ga0208125_100954_pt1 | contig 12115 bp, 10 predicted proteins | sample LakWasM128_HOW14_2_FD_183938 | JGI IMG/M metagenome (GOLD analysis project Ga0208125, IMG submission 183938) | Freshwater sediment methanotrophic microbial communities from Lake Washington under simulated oxygen tension - Sediment Metagenome... | ecosystem: Environmental > Aquatic > Freshwater >... | reverse complement strand
TCCGCCCAGGCTAGCATGCCGCGGCCGGGGCTGCCGCACAAAACAGGGCCCTTATTCAGCGCTTCTCCGCGCGCGGCGGCGCCATGTCCAGCAGGCTCTGGCCCTGCTGCGCCAGCAGCTGCTCCAACGCCGGCAGCAGCGGGCCCAGGCGCTCCTCGATGGCGTCGCGCACGGTGTCCACGAAGACCTGGGTCTGGCGCTCGATCTCGATGTTCAGACCTGACCCCACGCCCTTCTCGCCAAAGGTGGTCATGCGCAGGGTCTCGGGGATCAGCCAGACCTCGAACCAGCCGGGTTGGCCGGGCTCGCGATGGGCCTCGGCCACCGTCAGGCTGGCGCCGTTGACGGCGATATAGCCCTTGGCGAAGATGTAGCGCATCCAGCGCGCCGGCACCGCGATGCGCAGCACATGGTTGTTCTCGGGGCGGCGGATCTCGGCGATCTCGCCCATGAAGTCGACATGGCCGGAGAGCGGGTGGCCGCCGATCTCGGCGCCGTCGCGGGCGGCGCGCTCCACGTTCAGCCGGCTGCCCTGCTGCAGGCCGGCCAGGCTGGTGAGGGCCAGGCTTTGCTGCATGACGTCGAAGTCGGCACGCTCCTCACCCGCGTGCAGGGCGGTGACGGTCAGGCAGACGCCGTCGCAGGCGACGCTGGCACCAATCTCCAGGCCGGCACAGAAACCGGGCGGGAACTGCAGCGTGAAGCTGCGCAGACCGGGCCGGTCGGTGATGGCGGCGACGCTGGCGACGCCCTGGACGATGCCTGTGAACATGGAGCAACTGCCTTGGATAACAAGGCCGGCAGCTTACCAGCTGACCTCGCGATCCGGCGTCGAGCCGATCTTGTGGATGCTGAGGTCGGCGCCGTCGAACTCCTCTTCCTGGCTCAGGCGCAGGCCCGTCAGCTGGCGCAGCAGGCCGTAGACGGCGAAACCGCCGGCCAGCGCCCAGCTCACGCCGGCCAGGGTGCCCAGCAGCTGCGACCAGAAGCTCACGCCACCGATGCCGCCCAGCGCCTGCTGGCCGAAGATGCCGCAGGCGATGCCGCCCCAGGCGCCGCACAGGCCGTGCAGGGGCCAGACGCCCAGCACATCGTCGATCTTCCAGCGGTTCTGCGTGAGGGTGAACAGGCTCACGAAGATGGCGCCGGCCACGCCGCCCACCACCAGGGCGCCGATCGGGTGCATCAGGTCGGAGCCGGCGCACACCGCCACCAGGCCGGCGAGCGGGCCGTTGTAGGCAAAGCCGGGGTCGTTGCGGCCCAGCAGCACCGCCGCCAGCGTGCCGCCCACCATCGCCATCAGCGAGTTCACCGCCACCAGGCCGCTGAGCTTGTCCAGGGTCTGGGCGCTCATCACATTGAAGCCGAACCAGCCCACCGCCAGCACCCAGGCGCCCAGGGCCAGAAAGGGGATGCTGGAGGGCGGGTGGGCGCTGATGGCGCCGTCCTTGCGGTAGCGGTTGTAGCGTGGGCCCAGCAGCAGCACCGCCGCCAGGCCGATCCAGCCGCCCACCGCGTGCACCACCACCGAACCGGCGAAGTCATGGAACTCGGCGCCCATGCTGGCCTTGAGCCAGGCCTGGAAGCCGAAGGCCTGGTTCCAGGCCACGCCCTCGAAGAGCGGGTAGATCAGGCCCACGATCACCGCGGTGGCCATCAGCTGCGGGCCGAAGCGGGCGCGCTCGGCGATGCCGCCGGAGACGATGGCGGGAATCGCCGCGGCAAAGGTCAGCAGGAAGAAGAACTTCACCAGCTCGTAGCCGTTCTTGGCCGCCAGGGCCTCGGCGCCGGTGAAGAAATGCGTGCCATAGGCGACCGTGTACCCAACCAGGAAATAGGCCACCGTGGAGACCGCGAAGTCCACCAGAATCTTCACCAGGGCATTCACCTGGTTCTTCTTGCGCACCGTGCCCAGCTCCAGAAAGGCGAAGCCGGCGTGCATGGCCAGCACCATGATGGCGCCGAGCAAAATAAAGAGCGCATCCGCGCCCTGCTTGAAGTTCTCCATTGCCTCGTCCTTGCTGCTGGTCGTGCCTGCCGGCGCACCGGCTTGGGTTTTCCTTTGCACCAATTCAGCAAGAATGATGCCCAGACTGGGGCATGGACTGCGGCCGCATCACGCACCAGCGTCGAGCTTATGGCACTGCCGTGGTGCTGTTTCGCACCACGCCGGTGCCAGCATCAGCAATGGCTGGCGAACAGCTCGGGCGAGAAACCCAGGCTCAGGCGGCCGTCGGCCCATTGCACCACCGGGCGCTTGACCAGGCTGGGCTGGCTCTGGATCAGCGCGGCGGCGCTGGCAGCGTCCACCACCGCGGCCTTGCTGGCCTCGTCGAGCTTGCGCCAGCTGGTGCCGGCGCGGTTCAGCACCTTCTCCCAGCCCAGCTCGCGCTGCCAGCGCGCCAGCTCAGCGGCGGGCACGCCGGCCTTCTTGAAGTCGTGGAACTGGTAGTCCAGGCCTTGCTCATCCAGCCAGGCACGCGCGCGCTTGACGGTGTCGCAGTTGGGTATGCCGTAAAGAATCGTCGTCATGGTCGAGCACGCTACCATGAAGCCGATGGTGCGACTCGACAGTCGCTCTAGCCGTCCCAGTGACGGCCTTTCACGATAGGTGTCTCCCCATGGAGGCCGCCCTTTCCGCCGCCCGGTGGAGAGCCTTTTTATGACAGCGACACCCCCTAGGGGAACTGTCGCGAATGCCTTGCAACAAGGTGTTTTCAGCGCCGCCCCGCCCGCCGGGCGGGTTCAAACTGTTGTCATGACGAGACATTCTCAATGTCTCGCGGTTGTTATTCGCACATAGCACCAGGTATCGAAGCGACGCCATCCAGCGCGTCTTGTTTTTCTCACCAAAACCACCCTTGGAACAGGGTGACCGCCACCACTTGTGCGTCCTGGGTAACCGGGGGGTGCTGAGCTGTGGTTAAACGTCTTGTGGCTAAGCCACACAGTCCGTGCGCGAGCACGTTCGACAGATCGAGCAAGACGATCAGGAGACGCGGCGGTATAGGGTACGGGAAATGTAATGTGAACTCTCGTCTGAACCATCTTGATCATGACGCAGCTAACGCTTGTGTCCCGCTCCGCGGGGAGCTGCAGCCAAAAGGCACGAAGTCTGGAAGAGGTCGTCATTGAGACCTCTTCGTTCCCACAACGGCTTCAGGTGGATAGAGAGTCCCTAACCCCATCACTTGCCGGCCAAGCAAGTGGGCGCGCTGGGAAACGAGGTAAACCCCACACACCGCCACTCCAACCGGATTGGCAACCAAAGCGCAAGCAGCGGCCACGGTGTAGGGGGCAGAGGAAGCTGCAAAAAGCAAACGGTCGCCTGTAATCGGCGGCATAGGGTCATGCCTAGGGTGAAAGCCCGCTGACTTGCAGCGCAGCGCAACGGCGCAAGCCGAATGCGACTTAACCGACCCGGAGGAGCCACCCCCTCACGGGCGCTCCTTCCGGTTCTCACCGAACTGGAGAATGTATGGAAACGGTCCTCACGGACTCTGCGCCTCCAGACGGCTGCGGCTGGCACTCCATTGATTGGGGAGCCATCCAACGTTTCGTAGGTAAGGCGCAAACGAGAATTGCGTTGGCAGTACGCGATCAAGACCATCGAAGGGTCAAACGACTCCAACGAAACCTGATCCGATCCTGGCAAGCCCGAGCATTGGCTATCAGGAACGTCACCAATAACCAAGGGAAGCGAACCAGTGGCGTGGATCGCGAAACCTGGGATACGCCAGCGAAGAAGTGGAACGCCATCCACCAACTGACCCTCAAGGGATACCGAGCCAAGCCCCTGCGGCGAGTCTGGATCCCTAAAGCCGACGGTCGGGAACGCCCCCTGGGCATACCGACCATGCGGGATCGCTCCATGCAGGCTCTCTTCCTACTAGCACACGAACCCGCCGCGGAGTGCGGCTCCGACCCAAATTCGTACGGTTTTCGAAAGGGTCGGTCCACACACGATGCGCGCGCTCAACTGTTCGTGTCACTCTCTCAAAAGGCCTCGGCCCAATGGGTACTCGACGCGGACATCACAGGGTTCTTCGACAACATCAACCACAGCTGGTTGCTAACGCATGTTCAGATGAACCGGCGGGTGCTTCACCAATGGTTGAAATCCGGAGTGGTGGACAAGCAGCAACTTCAAAAGACAGAGGCTGGGACGCCGCAGGGCGGGATCATCTCCCCGCTACTGGCCAACTTGACACTCAACGGACTAGAACAGGGGCTCATAAGGCACCTCAAATACGTCCTCACAGCCAGCGAGTTCAGGTCGGCAAAAGTCAACCTCGTCCGATACGCCGACGACTTTGTGGTTACCGGGCAATCGCAAGAGCTGCTCGAAACCGTCATCTGCCCATGGATAGAGTCGTTCCTGCGTGAGCGGGGGCTACAACTGCACATGGGTAAGACCAAGGTCCGGCATATCGACGAAGGATTCGACTTCCTGGGCTGGAACTTCCGCAAATACGGCGGCAAGCTCCTTATCAAACCAAGTCAGAAAAACATTAAAAAGTTCTACGACAAGGTCGCAAGCCTGATCGACGCCAACCACAACACGCCCAAAGCCCTGCTGATCCAGACCCTGAACCCCGTACTTCGCGGGTGGGCCCAGTATCACCAGGGGGTGGTTGCAAAGGCGTCGTTCACTCGTCTTGACTCCCTCATCCTGTGGAAGTTATGGCGACATGGCATGCACAAACATCCCAGGTGGACCAAAGCCCGCGTGTTCCGGCATTACTGGGAACACATTGACGGCCGCTGGTCATATCGGTCGCTCACTACTGACCGACGGGGCAACCCGTTGACGATGACGCTGTACTCCCTTGGAGCTACCAGAATCATCCGTCACACAAAGGTTCGCGGGGATTTCAACCCCTTCGACCCAGCGTGGGAGGTCTATCGTGAAAAACTCCGATGCACCCGAATGTCAGCCGACATCTGGGATCGGGACCGGCAGAAACTGTGGCTCAACCAAAACGGCAAGTGCCTACTCTGTCACTGCCACCTCGACTCGGACGACCGATCCCTCCACGATCACCACATACTCCCAGTGGTGATGGGTGGGACGGACAGTCTGCGAAACCGAGTGCTCCTGCACTCGTGGTGTCACAAGCGTATTCACGCCCTTGGCTTGGAGGTGACCAAGCCGGTCTCAGCACAGAGACTTTAATCCGCAACGTCTAGGACAAGCCTCGGCCCAAGTCCCAGGAACGATGCGGTGGTTGTGCTTGAGCCGTATGCCGGGAAACTGGCACGTACGGTTCTACGGGGGGGACACAATCGCAAGATTATGTCCCTACCCTCCATTCCCTGGCTTGATGACCGCGACCCGGCCTTCTTCCCGCCCACCAGCCTGGCGCTGGGGCCGGACTCCGATGCCCCCGGCCTGCTGGCCGCCGGCGGCGACCTCAGCCCCGCGCGCCTGCGCGCCGCCTATACGCACGGCATCTTCCCCTGGTATTCCGAGGGCCAGCCCATCCTGTGGTGGAGCACCGACCCGCGCATGGTGCTGCAGACCCGCAACTTCAAGCTCTCGCGCTCGCTGCGCAAGACGATTGCGCGCTTTCGCGCCACGCCGGGCTGCGAGATCCGGGTGGACAGCGCCACCCCCGAGGTGCTGCGCGCCTGCGCCGGCACGCCGCGCGAGGGCCAGTCCGGCACCTGGATCCTGCCCGAGATGCAGGCCGCCTATGCGCGCCTGGCCGCCGAGGGCACGGTGCACAGCGTCGAGACCTGGATGGACGGCGAGCTGGCGGGCGGCCTCTACGGCGTGAACCTGGGCCGCATGTTCTATGGCGAGTCGATGTTCATGCGCCGCAGCGATGCCTCCAAGATCGCGCTGGCCGCGCTGGTGTGCCTGTGCCGCCAGCATGGCATCAGCTGGATCGACTGCCAGCAGAACACCCGCCACCTTGCCTCGCTGGGCGCGGCAGAAGTACCGCGCGCGGCCTTCGAGGCGCATCTGGCGCGGGTGGTGGGCGAGCCCGCCCCCGACGATTGGACCTATCATCCACACCTGTGGGCCCTGCTGGGGCCTTCCGAACCCGAGCCCACGCCACATTCGTGACGCATCCCAAAGAACTTCCGCTGGCCGAGCTGCAGTTTTATGCCACGGCGCCCTACCCCTGCAGCTACCTGCCGGACCGGCAGGCACGCTCGCAGGTGGCCACGCCCAGCCATCTGATCCATGCGGACGCCTATTCGGGCCTGGTGGCGGCGGGTTTTCGCCGCAGCGGCATGTTCACCTACCGGCCCTATTGCGACGGCTGCAAGGCCTGCGTGGCGATGCGCATCCCGGTGGCGGCGTTCACGCCCACGCGCAGCCAGCGCCGCGCCTGGAAGCAGCATGAGCAGCTGCAGGCGCGCGTGATGCGCCTGGGCTATAGCGAGGAGCATTACCAGCTCTATCTGCGCTACCAGGCCGGCCGCCACAGCGGCGGCGGCATGGACCACGACAGCGTCGACCAGTACACCCAGTTCCTGCTGCAAAGCCGCATCAACTCGCGCCTGGTGGAGTTCCGCGAATTGCAGCCGGATGGCTCGAACCTGCTGAAGATGGTGTCGATCCTGGACATCCTGGCCGACGGGCTCTCGGCCGTCTACACCTTCTACGAGCCCGAGGAGGGCAAGAGCTACGGCAGCTTCAATGTGCTGTGGCAGATCGAGCAGGCGCGCCAGCTGCGCCTCTCCCACCTCTACCTGGGCTACTGGATCGCCGAGAGCCCCAAGATGGCCTACAAGAGCAAGTTCAGGCCGCACCAGTTGCTCATCGACGGGCAGTGGCAGCAGCGCGACTAAGCGGCGTCTAGGCCCAGGCGCAGCAGCACCTCCTCGGCGATCGCCAGCGCGCTCGTCAGCCCCGGCGATTCGATGCCCAGCAGGTTCACCAGGCCGGCCACGCCATGCTGGGCCGGGCCGTCGATGCGGAAGTCCGGCGCCGGCTCGCCCGGGCCATGGATCTTGGGCCGCACGCCGCTGTAGGCGGGCTGCAGCGCCCCGTCCGGCAGGCCCGGCCAGTAGCGCCGCACATCGGCGTAGAAGCCATCGGCGCGCTCCGGCGCCACCGCATAGTCCAGCTGATCCGGCGTCGCCACGCCCTCCAGCCACTGCGCATCCGGGCCGAAGCGGGCCTGCCCGCCCAGGTCCAGCGTGAGGTGCACACCCAGCCAGGCATCCTGCGGCAGCGGATAGACCAGGCGCGCGAACGGCGCCCGGCCCTGCAGGCTGAAATAGCAGCCCTTGCTGTAATGCGCGGTCGGCTGGGTGCCCAAGCCGGCCAACCCTGTTGTACGTGCCGCCAGCCAGGGCGCCCAGAGCCCGGCGGCATTCACCACCAGGCGCGCCTGCAGGGCCATCTGCTCGCCCTCGGGCATCGCCACGCTCAAGACCTGACCCTGCGCGGCCGGGGCGATCGCCTGCACCTCGGAGGCCAGGCCCACGGCGCCGCCATGGCGCTCCAGCTCGCCCTGCAAGGCCAGCATCAGGCCATGGCTGTCGACGATGCCGGTGGAGGGCGAGAGCAGCGCCGCCTCGCAGCGCAGCTGCGGCTCGAGGGCCCGCGCCTCGGCGGCGCCAAGCCATTGCAGATCGTGCACGCCGTTCGCCGCGGCCTTGGCCTGCAGGGCGTGCAGCCCGGCCAGTTGCCCCGCATCGGTGGCCACCACCAGCTTGCCGCAGCGCTGGCGCGCCACCTGGTGGCTGGCGCAGAACTCGTAGAGCAGCTGCTTGCCGCGCACGCAAAGCCTGGCCTTGAGCGAACCCGGCGGGTAGTACAGCCCGGCATGGATGACCTCGCTGTTGCGTGAACTCACGCCCTGGCCGATCGCGGTCTCGCGCTCCAGCACCAGGGTTTCCAGCCCCTGCCGGGCGAGCGCGCGCGCCACCGCCAGACCCACCACACCGGCACCCACCACCACGGCATCGACTTGTTCCATGGCGCCATTGTCACCAAGGGCCCACGGACGCGAGTCACAAATGCATACAAAGTCACGCCGGCGTCGAAATGCGCGCCCAAGCAAGGGCTTTTCCCAACATCGGGGCGCTCCGCGCACAAGACACTCCCGATCCAGCGAGAACAAGCAGTACGCCGAACAAAACAACGATCCACGCCGGCCCACCAGCCTGCCAGTGAGGTCCAGGGAGTCCACGATGGCCGCGCAACCCGCCGCCTCGACCATGCTGCCATCAAGGAGCAGGAGTTCCCATGTCACTGAGCATTCCCGCGAGCGACGCGCGCCGCGTACTGATCGTCGACGACAGCCGGGCCATCCAGGCCATCATCCGCCAGGTGCTGGAAACCTCCGAGCTCGGCCCCCTGCAATTCCTCACCGCCGACGACGGCGCCGATGCGCTCGACAAGGTCGACAGCTTCCGGCCCGATCTGGTGCTGTCCGACTGGCATATGCCCGGCGTCTCGGGCATCGAGATGCTGCAGGCGCTGCGCCAGACCGGCCATACCGAGGTGGCGGTGGGCTTCGTGACCACCGAGACCAATGACGAGCGCCTGATCGAGGCGCGCAGCAATGGCGCGGCCTTCGTGCTCAACAAGCCCTTCAAGGACCTGGCCCTGCGCGAGGCCGTGGGCAAGACCCTGCAGCAGGCGCGCAAGAGCGCGCAGGCCGGCCGCCCCGCCGATGCCGAGGCCAGGAAGGGCCCCGCCGCCCTCGAGTCGATCGCACAGATGCAGCAGCAGCTGTTCGCGCACCTGGGCACGCGCGGCTTCGACCTGCGCCGCAGCGAGCTGGCCGACGCCGCACCGCGCCAGCTGCCGCAGCTGATCGCGCTCTACAGCAGCACCGGCCGCAGCGGCGTCTACGCCCTGGGCGTGCTGGACCTGCAAAGCTGCTGTCTGATCGGCGGCCTGGCCGCGGGCTGCAGCGCGGCCGAGATCCAGCTGGCGATGGCGCAGAGCCAGCCCAGCGCCAAGATGGTCGAGCATGCCTCGCGCTTCATGCGCGCCGCGGCGCCGGTGCTGCGCAAGCGCAGCGTCACCGACCAGCCCAGCATGAGCGCCGCGCGCCTGACCGCCCAGCCCTTTGACAAGCTCGCCAGCCTGCTGCTGCAGAACAGCGGCCGGACCGACCTGGTGCTGCAAGTGCCCGGCGCTGGCGAGGGCCGGCTCAGCTTCTTGCTGGTCTGAGCAGCCCGTAGGCAATCACGCTGGCCGCGTCGGGGCTGAACTCGCCGGCGGCCAGCCGCGCCTGCAGCTCGGCGGCGTCCAGCGCCAGGAACTCGCTCACCTCGCCGTCCTGGTTGCGCGGTGAGAACCCGGCCGGCAGCTGCAGCTCGAAGACATGCAGGATCTCGTCGTGCAGGCCCTCGGGCTCGACGCGCGTGCTGCGCAGCGCGCCGCAGGGGCGCAGCGCCCGGCTCAGCGCGGCCGGCACGCCGGCCTCCTCCCACAGCTCGCGCCTGGCGCAGTCCAGCAAGCCCTCGCCGGCCGGCAGGCCGCCGGCGGCGAGGTTGTCCAGCGCGCCCGGGTCGGTGGCCTTGGCGAGGGCGCGGCGCCCGCACAGCATGCGGCCATCGGGCCAGCGCGCATTGATGTGCACGGCCCGGCTCATCAGGCCGAAGAAGCGGAAGGCGGCGCGCTCCAGGCGGAACAGCTCGGCCCCCTGCACATGCAGCGGATCGGCACCGGGCGCTTCGCAGGCATAGGCCTCGTTGCGCCAGCCGCTGATCAGGCCGGCGGCGGCGAGGCGCTCGGCCACCGCCTGGATGCTGGCCGAGCGCACCGCCGGCGCCGCCTCCGCAGCGGGCCAGCTCAGCCCCAGCGGGCCGCGCCGCAGCTGGGGCCAATGCACCCGCAGCAGCTCGGCGCGCTCGGGCGCCAGCCAGCCCAGCGTCTGCTCGCCCAGCGTCAGGCGCAGCCAGCCCTGCGGCAGCGGCTGGCGCGCACGCGCGAGGCAGGCATGCAGCAGGGCGGGGTCGGGCAGCATGGGCGCATTGTCATGGCTTTGCGCGTTTGCTCGCGTAGACGCGACGGCCCCGCTCTCGCTAGCATGGGCCCACATGCAAGCCGCCAGCCAGCGCCGCGTTCCGGTCCGCTATTTCGCCCTGCTCTGCGACGCCCTGCGCGGCCAGGGCATGGACCAGGCCGCCCTGCTGCGCATGGCCGGCATCGAGGCCCAGCGCTTCGAGCAGCGCGATGCCACGCTCTCGCCGGCCGAGGTCGAGGCCTTCATCGCCAGCGCGCGCCGCCTCACCGGCCGCAGCGATCTGGGCTTCGAGATGGGCCGGCTGATCAAGATGAACTCGCACGACCTGCTGGGCTACGGCATGCTCTCGGCGCGCAGCTTCGACGAGGCGATGCGGCTGGCGGCGCGGCATTACCACCTGATGACCGAGACCTTCACGCTGCGCTACCAGCGTTCGCCCGGGCGCGGCGACATCGTCTACACGCCGGCGCTGGCAATGCCGCTGGAGACCCTGCGCTTCTACTACGAGATCCTGGCGCTGGCGCATCAGAACCAGGTCCAGCTGATGCTCGGGCCGGTGGCCTACGACATCCACCTCGCCATGCCGGAGCCCCCGCATCTGCGGCGTTATGAGCGGCTCGCGCCGGTGCGCTTCCACTTCGATGCGCAGGCCGTACCCGGCGTGCATGTGGTGATGGATGCGGCGCTGCTGGACCGCGCCCTGCCGATGGGCGATGAGCGCGTGCTGCGCGAGATCGACGCGCGCTGCGCCGCGATGGCGCAGCGCCCACGCGCCGGCGGCGGCGCGGGCGGCTGGGGCGATTACGTCACCATGATGCTGCGCGAGGCCCAGGGCGAGCAGCTCACGCTGGAGGATCTGGCGCGCCGGGTCAAGCTCTCGGTGCGCACCCTGGATCGCTATCTGAAGAAGGAAGACCTCAACTTCCGCGAGCTCTCGCAGCAGCTGCGCTTCGAGCGCGCCTGCGAGCTGCTGCGCGCGCCCGGCGCCAGCGTGGTGCAGGTGGCGCTGCAGCTGGGCTTCAGCGATGGCGCCAACTTCAGCCGCGCCTTCCGGCGCGTGCTGGGCCAGTCGCCCAGCGAATACCAGCAGCAGGCCGCGCAGCGCGACGCCGGCTGATCAGGCCAGCCGCGCCGCGGCCAGGCCGACGCGGCGCACGTGCGGCAGCTCGGTGCTCAGCCAGCCCTCCCCGCCCTGGCCCTGCAACCAGGCCCGCACGGCCGCGGCGTCCTCGGCGCTCATGGCGCGCCAGGCATCCTGCAGGCGCTGCATCATCCAGACCGGATAGCTCAGGCCCTGGCGGCGGAACAGGCCGCCCGCCAGCGGCGTGCTGACCTCGCTGAGATAGCGCTGGGCGCGGCGCGAGTGCGGCGCCAGCACCGGGGTCTCGCGCGTCAGGCGCTCGGCGCAGGCCTGCACAAAGGGCAGCAGCTCGCCGCAGATCGAGCGCAGCGCCGGCGCGAGCGTGGCGGCCGGCAGATCCTCGGCCTGGAACTCGCCGCCCTGCGAGCTGGCCGGGTCGAACATGCGCGCAATCCAGGCCTGCAGATGCGGGCGCGGCGCGATCAGCTCGCGCGCCGGCCAGGGGTCGCGGCCCAGATGGGCGTAGAGCGGCGCGATCAGCCCATAGTCGCCCAGCGAGGGCCGCGCACCGAACAGAAAGCTGTGGCGGGCGAAATGCGTGTCCAGCGCGTCGAGCTGCTGCTGGGCAAAGCGGTCCAGCAGGGCCAGCTGCTCGGGCCGGATGCCGACGTTGCGGCAGATCGCCTGCATCTTGCGCACATGGTTGCGGCCCAGCAGATTCTTCAGCCAGCGCGGCAGGCCCGGCATCAGCGCATCGCCCGATTCGCGCACGAACAGCGGCATGTTCTCGGCATGGCTCCAGCGCGCATGCATGGCCAAGGGCACCCAGAACTCGTCGCCCCAGAGTTCGAACAGATAGGCCGCGAAGCGCAACACCGGCGTGGCCGGCAGCACCGGGCGCTCGGGGTGGCGCAGCTCCAGCGCGTCGATGATGCAGCTGCTGTCCTGCAGCCAGACGCCCTCCGGCGTGATCACGGCCGGCAGCGCGGCGGCGCCGGTATGGCGCGGGATGTCCCAGAAGAAGGCCTTGGCGCCGCCGCGCAGGTCCTCGCTGAAGGGCAGGCCCTTGTGCAGCAGATAGCTGCGCGTC
>Ga0208125_100950_pt1 | contig 12147 bp, 12 predicted proteins | sample LakWasM128_HOW14_2_FD_183938 | JGI IMG/M metagenome (GOLD analysis project Ga0208125, IMG submission 183938) | Freshwater sediment methanotrophic microbial communities from Lake Washington under simulated oxygen tension - Sediment Metagenome... | ecosystem: Environmental > Aquatic > Freshwater >... | reverse complement strand
CAGATTTACCTTGGTCAGCGTGCTTATGGCTTTGCCGCTGCAGCCCAGGTTTATTATGGCAAACCCCTGAACAAACTCAATACCGCCGAATTCGCAATGCTGGCCGGATTGCCCAAGGCGCCTTCCCGCTATAACCCGCACGTCAACCCCAAGCGCGCCACGCAGCGTCAGCATTATGTGCTACGCCGCATGCATGAAATTCACTTCATCAATGACGCACAATACCAGGCTGCGCTGGCGCAACCAATGCGGTTGCGCCAGTCGAGGAAAATGCATGATCTGTCAGCCGACTATGTTGCGGAGATCGTGCGGCAGATGATGTATGCGCGTTACAAGGATGACATCTATAACAGCGGCCTCAAGGTTTACACCACCATCCGCAAGACTTCGCAGGAAGCCGCGAACGATGCCGTACTGGAAGGCATACTTGATTACGACAGGCGCCATATTTATCGCGGTCCGGAAGGTTTGATAGAACTGGATAGCGCAGGATCCCAGTCGATGGAAATGTTCCTGGATGATGCGATGAGCGACATCGACGAATTCCATACGCTGGTACCGGCCGTGGTGCTGGAAGCCACGCCGAAAGCACTCAAGGCATATCGCAAGAACGGTGGCATCATCGAGATCACGGGCAAGGATCTGCTGTTTGTTCAAAAATCGCTGAGCGAAAAAGCCGCACCAAAACTGAAGCTGCGTCGCGGCTCCATCATTCGTGTGCGGCAGATCAAGGATAAATGGCAAATCGCCCAGCTCCCGCAAGTCGAGGCCGCCTTGATCGGCATGGATCCGGGAACAGGTGCGGTGCACGCACTGGTCGGCGGTTTCGATTTCAACCGAAACAAATTCAATCATGTAACGCAAGCCTGGCGCCAACCCGGCTCCAGCTTCAAGCCCTTCATTTACTCCGCGGCGCTTGAAAAAGGCTTTACTCCGGCCAGCATGATCGAAGACGAACCGATCATGCTGAGTGCTGCCGAAACCGGCAGTGGCCATGCCTGGGAGCCGCATAACTTCGATAATGAATACGAAGGCCCAATGCGCATGCGCACAGCGCTGACCAAATCGAAAAACATGGTCTCCATCCGTATTCTGCAAACGATAAGCGTCGGCTACGCCCGCGACTACATTACCCGCTTCGGTTTTGCCGCCAAGGATCATCCTCCTTACCTCGCGATGGCTTTGGGTGCGGGCGCAGTCACACCCTGGCAAATGGCGAATGCCTATTCGGTATTTGCAAATGGCGGTTATCGCGTAGCACCGCATCTGATCAGTAAAATCATCGACGCCAACGGCAATGTGATCGAGCAGGCAAAGCCGGTCATTGCCGGCACCAATGCTCCGCGCGTCATCGACCCTCGCAATGCATTCATCATGACTTCGATGCTGCAGGATGTGGCGCGCATCGGCACTGCGGCCAAGGCAAGAGAGCTCGGACGCTATGATTTGGCAGGCAAGACCGGTACTACCAACAATCATGTCGATGGCTGGTTCGCGGGCTACAACCCGAAGCAGGTCACGATAGCCTGGATAGGGTTCGACCAGCCTCGATCGTTAGGCGGGCAGGAAACGGGCGGACGGGCAGCCCTGCCGATGTGGATCAGTTACATGGCGAAAGTCTTGCGCGGTTCGCCCGACTTGCCATACCAGATTCCGGACGGCGTCGTTTCAATCAAGATCAACCCGGCTACCGGCGAACAGTCAGAAGAAGACGAAAGCGGAGTATATGAATACTTTTACCGCGAATTTCCACCCCCGATCGCACAAGTTACCGAGTCCACGGATGGCTTCTGGGATCAGATTCAAAAGCAATTGCAGATTGATCAGCTTTATTGACGAATGAAGGAATCCAGCTCAAAAAATCTGCGCAGAATGATCGCCCAACAGGCCGCACGCCTGATGGCAGAAGAGGGCTTGGCCGATTACGCCAAGGCGAAACGAAAAGCCGCGCGGCAATTGGGTTGCGATGAAGACCACGGCCTCCCCAGTAACTCTGAGATAGAACAGGAGCTGCGGCTGCACCATGAGCTCTTCCATGGCACGGCGCAGCCTCAACTACTTCATCAGCTTCGCAGCGAAGCACTGGAAGTGATGCGCATGCTGGACCAATTCAATCCGCATCTCTCCGGCGCGGTGCTGGATGGAACCGCTGGACGCTATGCCGACACCGAAATCCATCTGTTTGTGGATAGTCTTAAGGATGTCGAGCTTTTCCTGCTCAACAAAGGCATTCCTTATCAGGTGGACGAGAAACCCTACCATATCGCAGGCGAAAAACAGCGCCTGCCGGTATTTGCGCTTGAAGGCAGGCACGGCTCGATTCGCCTGATCATTTTTGCTACGGATGACTTACGCATGCTGCCGAAAAGCGCTTCGCACGGCAATGGTTCGATTCGTGCGGGAACCGCGTCCGTCGCGGCATTATTACAGCAAGGTGTCTAAACCCATGGCCGAAATGACCGAAACGACACTCAGCGTGGAGTTGACTGCCAGCACGGACGATACGCGATTCCTGGTGACCAACCGCCTGGAAATCACGCGCATTCTGCGCGGGCTCGCGCAACGCAACGAAATGGTCAGCGCTTTTTTCGATGGCGGGAAAGGGCTGCTTCTGACCTCCGTGCTGTATGTGAATCCCGAAAGCGACACCGTCATGCTGGACTACGGATCGAACACCGAGATCAACGAGCATATCCTGCGCGCCGACAAAATCGTCTTTGTAACCTCTCTCGATCGCGTCAAGGTTCAGTTCACGAGCCACGGCATAAAAGAGGCAAGCTTCGAAAACCGACCTGCATTTGTGATGCCGTTTCCCAGTCAGGTTCTGCAATTGCAGCGACGCGAATACTACCGACTGACGACCCCCATCATCAATCCGCTTATAAGCACCGTTCCGCTGGGGCAAAACAGGATTGAAGAATTTCCCATCGTGGATATCAGTGCCGGCGGCATAGGGATGATTATCGGGAATTCGCCGGACATGCTGCTGAAAGTCGGCGCTGCCTATCCCGGTTGCCGCATTGAGTTGCCTGGCGTCGGCGTACTCGAACTAACGTTGAGCATCCAGAGCCTGTTCGAAGTTACGCTTAAGAACGGCAGCAAGTCATTTCGCTCGGGCTGCCAGTTCATCAACCTTCACCCATCGATGGAGTCCTTGATCCAGCGCTATATCCTCAAGCTGGAGCGTGATCGCATCAATAACCTGCCGCGTTAATCCTTGAGCCACTTCGCGGCTTCCAGCGCGTAATAAGTCAGCACCCCATCAGCGCCGGCGCGCTTGAAGCACAGCAACGCCTCCAGAACGCAGGCGCGTTCATCCACCCAGCCGTTTTGCGCGGCGGCCTTGAGCATCGCGTATTCGCCGCTGACATGATAGGCAAAGGTCGGCACGCCGAATTCCTGCTTCACGCGACGAACGATATCCAGATACGGCATGCCCGGCTTCACCATTACCATATCGGCGCCTTCCTCCAGATCGAGCGCGACTTCCTTCAGCGCCTCATCCGAGTTGGCAGGGTCCATCTGATAGGTGTATTTGTTGCCCTTGCCCAGATTCGCCGCAGAACCGACCGCATCGCGGAACGGCCCATAGAAACTGGACGCATATTTGGCCGAGTAAGCAAGAATCCGCGTATGGATGTGCCCGTCAAATTCCAGCGCCTGGCGAATCGCGCCGATGCGCCCATCCATCATGTCGGACGGCGCCACGACGTCGGCCCCGGCTTCGGCATGGCAGAGCGCCTGCCGCACCAGCACCGAGACTGTTTCATCGTTCATTACGTAGCCTGCGTCGTCGATCAAGCCGTCCTGTCCATGGCTGGTATAAGGATCGAGCGCAATGTCGGTAATGACGCCAAGTTCGGGAAATGCCTGCTTGAGCGCCTTGATCGTGCGTGGAACGAGGCCTTCCGGGTTATAGGCTTCTTTTGCATCCAGCGTTTTCAAAGACTGATCCACTACCGGGAACAAGGCCAATGCCGGAATCCCGAATTTGACGCATTCTTCCGCCGTTTTCAGCAGAAGGTCGATGCTCTGACGCTGCACGCCAGGCATGGAGCTTACCGCTTCGGTACGGTTTTCCCCATCCAGTACGAACACGGGATAAATGAAGTCATTCGCGGTCAGGACATTTTCGCGCATCAGGCGGCGCGAAAAATCGTCGCGCCGCATGCGGCGGGGCCGGGCGGAAGGGAACTTGCCGAACGCGTAAGTCATGATCTTCCTTATCCAAAAACTCTTGCCAGTTCGACACCGGGATCCGGCTGGCGCATGAATGCCTCGCCCACGAGGAAAGTATCGACATGATGGCGGCGCATCAGCGCAACGTCTTCGGGCGTGAAAATACCGCTTTCGGTGACAACGATCCGATCTTCCGGAATGCGCGACAACAGCCCCAGCGTTGTATCGAGCGTCACTTCGAACGTGCGCAGATTGCGGTTATTGATGCCAACCAGCGGCGTTTTCAGTTGCAGCGCCAGATCGAGCTCGTCTCCGTCATGCACTTCCACCAGCACCGCCATATCAAGGTCATGTGCGATCGCTTCCAGCTCTTGCATCTGAGGCAGCTCGAGCGCGGCGGCGATCAGCAGAATACAGTCGGCACCCATCGCCCGTGCTTCATAGACCTGATACGGATCGATCATGAAATCCTTGCGCAGCACCGGAATGCTGCACGCCGCGCGCGCCTCCTTCAGATATTCCGGGCTCCCCTGAAAATAAAGCTCGTCCGTCAGCACCGAAAGACAGGCCGCACCGTGTGCAGCATAAGTGGCGGCGATCTCGACCGGGCGAAAATTCTCGCGAATCACGCCCTTGGACGGGCTGGCTTTTTTGATCTCGGCAATCACTGCCGGCTGGTCGATCGCGATTTTGGCGCGGATGGCGCCGACGAAATCGCGCGGTGGCGGTGCAGCCTGCGCGCCCGCACGCATCAGGGTCAACGGTTTTGCAGCCGTGGCCGCCGCGACCTCGCCTTGCTTGGTATTGAGAATGCGCTGAAGAATATCGCTCATGATGCAAATCTTTGAGTGCAGGCCGCGAATTCGGCGACCTTGGCGCGTGCCGCGCCGCTGGCGATGACCTCAAAGGCACGGCCGACGCCCGCTGCCAGGGTGTCTGCAAGACCGGCCACGTAAATACTGGCGCCGGCATTGAGCGCCACGATATCGCGGGGGGCGCCCGGCTGGTTGTCGAGCGCAGAAAGCAGCATTTGTTTGGACTCTTCGACAGTTTGTACCTGCAAAGCCCTGGAATCCTGCACGCTCAGATTGAAGTTGTCCGGATGAATTTCGTATTCGGTGACTTTACCATTGTTGAGCTCGCCTACCAGGGTGGCGCCCGCAATGGAAATCTCGTCCAGCCCTTCGCGGCCAAATACCGTCAGCGCGCGCTCACTGCCCAGGCGTTGCAACACGCGCACTTGAATCCCCACCAGGTCGGGATGGAATACCCCCATCACCTGATTCGGGGCGCCAGCCGGGTTGGTGAGTGGGCCCAGAATATTGAAGATGGTGCGCACGCCCAGTTCGCGCCGCACCGGCGCGGCGTATTTCATCGCGCTATGGTGGCTGGGCGCAAACATGAAACCGATGCCGGTGGCTTGAACGCATTCCGCCACCTGCTCCGGCGTCAGCATCAGATTTACCCCCAGCGCCTCCAGCACATCGGCACTGCCGGAGGATGAGGACACGGAACGCCCACCGTGCTTGGCAATGCGCGCACCGGCAGCCGCAGCCACGAACATGGCCGCGGTGGAAATATTGAACGTGTGTGCGCCGTCACCGCCAGTACCGCAGGTATCCACCAATCGGTTCAGATCCGCGACTTGCACCTTGGTCGACAACGAACGCATCACGGTCGCAGCCGCGGCAATTTCGCCGATGGTTTCCTTTTTGACACGCAGGCCGGTGATGATGGCTGCGATCATGACTGACGTCACTTCGCCGCTCATGATCTGTTGCATCAGCGACACCATTTCATCGTGGAAAATTTCGCGATGCTCAATGACGCGCTGCAACGCCGCCTGCGGCGAGAAATGGGCAATAGCAGTCATCAGGCGCTGAATTCCTTGAGGAAATTATTCAGCAGCTCGTGGCCGTGCTCGGTCAGGATGGATTCCGGGTGGAACTGCACGCCTTCGACCGGAAGGGTCTTGTGGCGCACGCCCATGATCTCGCCGTCTTCCGTCCAGGCAGTGATTTCCAGGCAATCCGGGCAGGTTTCGCGTTCGATCACCAGCGAATGGTAGCGCGTCGCGGTGAACGGGTTCGGCAAGCCCTTGAACACGCCCGCATCGCTGTGCGTCACCGGAGAAGTCTTGCCATGCATCAGCTGCTTGGCGTGGACGATCTTGCCGCCGAAAGCCTGGCCAATGCTTTGATGCCCGAGGCATACGCCCAGAATCGGAATCTTGCCGGCGAATTCATGAATCAATGGCACCGAGATCCCCGCCTCGTTCGGCGTGCAGGGGCCGGGAGAAATCACGATGTGGCGGGGATTCAGCCTCGCTACTTCTTCCACGCTGATTTCATCGTTGCGGAAGACGCGCACATCCTGCCCCAGCTCCCCCAGATATTGCACCAGGTTGTAGGTGAAGGAGTCGTAATTGTCGAGCATCAGCAGCATAAGTGCTCCTTACAATCCCCGGCGCGAGAACGTCAGCGTCGCATTCGTGCCGCCGAAGCCGAAACTGTTCGATACGGCGGTCTGAATGTTGGCGCTATCGATGCGGTTACGCACGATATTCAGGCCTTCAGCAGCGGGGTCGAGCGTTTCGATGTTGGCCGAAGCCGCGATGAAATTGTTCTCCATCATCAGCAGCGTATAAATGGCTTCATTGACCCCGGCCGCGCCCAGCGCATGACCGGAGAGCGACTTGGTGGAGGCAATGGCGGGGCCTGCCTCGCCAAACACCTCGCGGATCGCTTCCAGCTCCTTCACGTCGCCGACCGGGGTGCTGGTACCGTGGGTGTTGATGTAGTCCACTGGGCCTTCCACGCCTTCCAGCGCCAGCCGCATGCAGCGCGCGGCACCTTCGCCGGAGGGTGCAACCATGTCGTAGCCGTCAGAGGTCGCGCCGTAGCCGACCACTTCCGCGTAGATTTTGGCACCGCGTGCCTTGGCATGTTCGTACTCTTCCAGCACAACGATGCCGCCGCCGCCCGAGATCACGAAACCGTCGCGGTTCGCGTCATAAGTACGCGAAGCCTTGTCCGGCGTTTCGTTGTATTTGCTGGATAGCGCGCCCATTGCGTCGAACATGAAGGACAGCGACCAGTGTTCTTCCTCGCCGCCACCGGCAAACACGATGTCCTGCTTGCCCAGCTGGATCTGCTCCACGCCGGCACCGATACAATGCGCGCTGGTGGCGCAGGCGGAGCTGATGGCGTAGTTGATGCCCTTGATTTTGGCACCGGTGGCGAGGCAGGCGGAAATGCCGCTGGCCATGGACTTGGTCACCATGTACGGACCGACGCGGCGTACGCCTTTCTCGCGCAGCGTATCCACGCCTTCCACGATGCTCTCGTGCGAGGCGCCGCCCTGGCCGACAATAAGGCCGGTGCGCAGGTTGGACACGAGCTCATCCGGCAGACCGGCATCGGCGATGGCTTCCTGCATCGCGATCCAGGCATAGGCGTGGCCGCTCGCCATGAAGCGCATCAGCTTGCGGTCGATGAGCCCCTGCACATTGAGTTTGACCGACCCTGCCACCTGCGAACGCAGGCCCTGCTCGGCATATTCCGGCTGGTAAGTAATGCCCGAGCGACCTTCGCGCAGGCTGTCCAGCACTTCCGATTTGTTGTTGCCCAGGCTGGAAACGATACCCATCCCGGTCACGACGACGCGACGCATGATCGTGCCTCCTAAAAATTGTCCGTACGGGTGAACAGGCCGACCCGCAAGTCGTTGGCAACGTAGATTTCACGGCCGTCGACTTCCATGCGGGCATCGGCAATGCCCATCACCAGTTTGCGCATGATGACGCGCTTGATATCGATGCGATAGGTTACCAGCTTGCCGGTCGGCAATACCTGGCCGCTGAATTTGACTTCGCCGGAGCCGAGCGCACGGCCGCGACCGAGGCCGCCCTTCCAGCCGAGGTAAAACCCGACCAGCTGCCACATCGCGTCCAGGCCCAGACATCCCGGCATCACCGGGTCGCCTTCGAAATGGCAGCCGAAGAACCAGAGATCGGGCTTCACATCGAGTTCGGCGACGATCTGGCCGTTGCCATAAGTGCCGCCATCCTCGGTGATGGAAGCGATGCGATCAAACATCAACATCGGCGGCAGCGGCAATTGCGCATTGCCCGGCCCGAACATCTCGCCCCGCCCGCAGGCCAGCAGCTCCTCGAAGGTATAGCTATTTTTGTTTTGCATCGTATGACTTTAATGATTGAAATTTAAACGCTATTTTCGCTGGAAACGTAAACCGGCGAAAGCCCCGCATGCCAAATGGGTAGACTATCAGTCGCTGCCGTTGTCCAGACCGGCCAGCACCAGTTCTGCCGCACGCAATACCGCTCGGGCCTTGTTCTGGGTTTCCATCCACTCGCTTTGCGGCACGGAGTCGGCGACGATGCCGGCTCCAGCCTGCACGTGCAGTGTATTGTTCTTGATGACGCCGGTGCGAATTGCAATCGCCAGATCCATGTCGCCATTGAATCCGAGGTAACCGACCGCACCCGCGTAAATGCCGCGCTTCGAAGGCTCCAGCTCGTCGATGATCTCCATCGCGCGCACCTTGGGTGCGCCGGAGACGGTGCCGGCAGGAAAAGTGGCCTTGAGGACGTCTATGGCATCCATGCCCGGTTTGAGTTCCCCTTCGACATTCGACACGATATGCATCACATGCGAATAACGCTCGATCATCATGTTGTCCGTCACGCGCACCGATCCGGTCGCGGCAACACGGCCTACGTCATTACGGCCGAGGTCCATCAACTGAACGTGCTCTGCGCGCTCCTTCGGGTCGGCCAGCAGTTCTTCAGCCAGCGCGAGATCTTCTTCGCGCGTTTTTCCTCGCGGACGCGTGCCGGCAATGGGTCGCGCGGTCACAGTGCCGTCTTCCAGCCGCACCAGGATTTCCGGCGAAGAGCCCACCACGTGATGATCGCCCATGTCGTAATAGAACATGTAGGGCGAGGGATTCAGGCTGCGCAGCGCGCGATAAAGCGACAGCGGCGGTGCGGGGAAATCCTGCGACATGCGTTGCGACAGTACGACCTGCATGATGTCGCCGTCAAAAATGTAGCGCTTGGCTTTTTCCACGGCCGCCTTGAACCCGGCTTCGCCGAATTCGGATGACGCAGCAGCCGCCGGCATCGCAGGCGCCTTGGGAATTTGCGCGGGCTGACGCAGGCTGCGCACCAGTTCGTTCAGACGTTCACACGCTTGGGCGTAAGCATGCGGCTGCGCCGGATCGGCATACACAATAAAACTCAGCTTGGCACTGAGATTATCGATCACCACCAGTTCTTCGGTCAGCAGCAGCAGCACGTCAGGGGTGTCGAGCACGTCTTTCTTTTTGGTAGCCGCCAGCCGGCGCTCGATGTAACGCACCGTGTCGTAACCGAAATAGCCGGCGAGGCCGCCGGTAAAGCGCGGCAACCCGCCGAGCGGCGCCGGGTTGAAGCGTGCCTGGAATCCCTTGACGAAGTCCAACGGATTCACATCCTCGGCAGCTTCCATGACTTCATCGTTGCATTCGACGCGCACATTGCGCTCGTGGGCAACGATGCGCGTTTTTGCGGGCAAACCGATGAAAGAATAACGGCCGAACCGCTCACCGCCCTGCACCGATTCCAGCAGGTAAGAGTACGGCTGGTTGGCGAGCTTGAGGTAAAGCGACAGCGGGGTATCGAGGTCGGCGTAGGTTTCTGCGACCAGCGGAATCCGGTTGTATCCCTGGCGGGCGAGTTCGTTGAATTCCTGTTCGGATAATGTATGCAGCATGCGGTTCTCCAAATCTTGAGCTTGTAGTCAGCGGCGGTTGACGGCACCGCCCGGCGAAGGGAACTTCAGCGCCACCATCGCCAGCTTGTGCTCAAAATTCGGGAGTCCATCGTTAGGCCTTGCGTATCAGCGTGCTGGCTTCGAGCAGTCCGCTCACCACCGCATCCAGATCCATCTCATGCACGTGCTGGCCATGATTGTAGCCGTAAGGCACGCAGAACACATGACAACCGGCCGCGCGGGCGGCCTGGGTATCATTGCCCGAGTCGCCGATAAGAAGCATTTGATCCGGCGTAATACCCCATTCCTCGCATGCATGCAGCAACTGCATCGGGTCAGGCTTCATCCTGGGTAGCGTATCGCCGCTCAGGATCAGCTCGAAATAATCGTACAGGCCGGTATCTTTCAGCAGCGGCTCGGTGTATTTGGCAATCTTGTTGGTGATGCAGCCCATGCGGTAGCCGGCTTTTTTGAAGGCTTCCAGGCCTTCGACCACATCCGGAAACGGATGGCTGTACAGGCTGAAGACTTCGCTGTAATGCCGGTCATAAATCTTGCGGGCACGCTCAAACAGTTCTGGATCGGGCTCGCCGTGCATGGTGCCGGTCAATACGCGTTTGATCAGTTGGGCGACGCCGTTGCCAATGTAGCTCTTGACGGTTTCCTCCGCGACCGGCGGCCGGCCGAGTTCGGCCAGCATACGGTTGGAGGCTTCAGCCAAATCGGGCGCTGTATGCAGCAGGGTGCCGTCGAGGTCGATCACGACCGCCTTGATCGGCAACGGAAAAACAAGTTCGGGTTTGCTCACGCTAATGTTTACCTTTGTCTTCTTCCTTGGGGGCTGCCTCAGGCTTGGCTGCGTCTTCTTTCTTTTCTTCAGCAGGAGGCGTGGCAGCTCCGGCATCCGCCCCTTCAGCCGGAGCTGCATCGCCCTCGGCAGAAGATTTGGACGACATGCCGCTCATCGTCGGGTCCAGTTTGCCCGCCTTGATATCCTCGTCGGCCGATTTCCAGCCGTCGAGAATGGAGGAGGGACTTTGCGCTTCGTTTTCCTTCATGCAGGCTTCCGGCGTCTTCTGCGACACGCGGCAGGCAAAGCCGATAGCTTCGGCATCGGCGATTTTCTGGTCTGCCGCGCCGGTCAGCTTGTCGCAACCGGCCAGCGCCAACAGCAGGAACAGCACCGAAGCGCGTTTCACGATTACGCCTTGGCCAGCTCGGCGCGCAGCGCGGCGACGATGGTGTCGTAGCGGTGCGGGTCGGTGTCTTTGGGTGCGCCGAATAGCGCGGAACCAGCCACGAAGGTGTCGGCGCCGGCACGGGCAATTTCGGCGATGTTCTGGGTGTTCACGCCACCGTCGATTTCCAGCCAGATTTCACGGCCGGTCTTGGCGGTGTAGGCGTCAATCTTGGCGCGGGCCAGCTTCAGCTTTTCCAGCGCCTGCGGGATGAACTTCTGGCCGCCAAAACCGGGGTTGACCGACATCAGCAGCACCATGTCGAGCTTGTCCATTACGTGGTCCATGTAGTCCAGCGGCGTGGCCGGATTGAATACCAGGCCGGCCTTGCAGCCTTGATCCTTGATCAGCGCCAGCGAGCGGTCGATGTGATCTGAACCTTCCGGGTGGAAGGTGATGATGTTGGCGCCGGCCTTGGCGAAGTCGGGAATGATGCGATCAACCGGCTTCACCATCAGGTGCACGTCGATAATAGCGTCTGTCAACGGACGGATAGCCTGGCACACCAGCGGGCCGATGGTCAGGTTGGGCACGTAATGGTTGTCCATCACGTCGAAGTGAATGATGTCGGCACCGGAGGCGATAACGTCGGTGATTTCCTGGCCCAGCTTCGCGAAGTCCGCGGACAGAATGCTGGGGGCGATACGGAATTGTTTGCTCATGATCCCTCCATGATATACAGGCAAAAGCGCCATTTTAACCGCAATCGGGAGGCAAGAAACCCCCTAATTCCAAAGGAAAAGGTGAAATGGCACGATTTGAGCGCCTGACGACGCATTCAGCCCATGCCAAAAAAGCGAAAACACAGTCAGTTTTTGATTTATAAAGAGATTAATGTCTGAAATTGTTGCTTAAGCCCATCCGATAACGGAAAATTGCGCCATGCATCTGTTTGCCCTAGGCGTCAACCACACCACCGCCCCCGTTTCCATCCGCGAGCACGTCGCTTTCCACAG
>Ga0208125_100944_pt1 | contig 12181 bp, 10 predicted proteins | sample LakWasM128_HOW14_2_FD_183938 | JGI IMG/M metagenome (GOLD analysis project Ga0208125, IMG submission 183938) | Freshwater sediment methanotrophic microbial communities from Lake Washington under simulated oxygen tension - Sediment Metagenome... | ecosystem: Environmental > Aquatic > Freshwater >... | reverse complement strand
TGCGGCGGGCCTTCTTTCTTCCTCGCTGGCGCGGCGCTTCTCGAACTCCGCCTGGCGCTCCTGACGCTCCGCCTGGGCCTGTTCCAGGGTCTGGCGCGGGCGCGACACGCCCTTGCCGCGCAGCGGCGCGCGGCGCTCACCGTCAGGGCTGGGCTTGCTGCTGTTGTTGTTCTTTTTCTTGAGGGTCAGGGTGGCCATGGTGATGCTCGGCTGTTCAAGACCGTATTGGACCACGCCGTGCCATCAACGGCCGCGCAGAAACAGCGCGTCCAGCTCGCGCATGCTGAGCTGGCGCCAGGTCGGGCGGCCATGGTTGCACTGGTCGGCGCGTTCGGTGCGCTCCATATCGCGCAGCAGGGCATTCATCTCGTCCAGGCTGAGCTGGCGATTCGCGCGCACCGCGCCATGGCAGGCCATCGTGGCCAGAATCTCGTGCTGGGCACGCTCGATGGCATGGCTGGCATCGAACTGGGCCAGCTCGGCCAGCACGCCGCGCACCAGCTCCACCACATCGCCGCCGGCCAGCGCGGCCGGGCGTGCTCGCACCGCCAGCACCTTGGCCGACAGGGGCGCCACGTCCAGGCCAAGCCGGGCCAGCGTCTCGGCCTGCGCCTCGGCGGTGGCGATTTCGGCCGCGGTGGCGGCAAAGGTGACGGGGATCAGCAGCGGCTGCGACTCGATCGCGGCCTCGCCCAGGCTGGCCGATAAATTGGCTTTCAGGCGCTCGTACACCACGCGCTCATGCGCCGCATGCATGTCCACGATCACCAGGCCCTGGGCGTTCTCGGCCAGCACATAGACGCCCTGGATCTGCGCGATGGCACGGCCCAGCGGCCAGTCACCGGCGGGCAGGGGGGCAGGCGCCGGGGTATCGACGCGCGGCTGTGGGGGCGCGCTGCCATACAGCGTGGCCACCTCGGCCAAGCCCAGCGAGGCCTGGCTACCCTGGCTATGGCTGCGCCAGCTGGGTGTCGCCCCGCTCAGGCTGCCATTGCCCACATAGCCCGGCGCGGCGCGCTCCTGGGCCGAGGCGGCGTTGAACCAGGCGGGCGGATTGCCGGGCCCGGGCCGGCCGAGGCTCACGCTGCTGCTGTGCGCCGCCGACAGCACACCGGCGGCCTCGGGCGCGGGCTCGGCGGCGGCAGCCTCCTCGGCCGAGCGCGAGATCGCCAGCGCGCCCTGCACCGCGTAGCGCACACGCTGGTGGATCTCGCGGCCATCGTGAAAGCGCACCTCGATCTTGGTGGGATGCACGTTCACGTCCACGCGGTCGGGCGCGATCTCGATGAAGAGCACATAGCTGGGCTGGCGGTTGCCATGCAGCACGTCCTCGTAGGCCGAGCGGATGCCGTGGGCGATCAGCTTGTCGCGCACATAGCGGCCGTTCACATAGACGTACTGCATGTCCGAGCGGCTGCGCGCCGCCTCAGGCAGGCCGGCGCGGCCGAACACGCGCAAGGGGCCGGCCTCGGAGAACACCGCGCGGCTGGCCGCGAAGAACTCCTCGCCCAGCACATCCTTCAGGCGCTGCTCTGCGCCGGCGGCGCGCCACTGCTCCACCAGCTTGCCCTCGTGCCAGATCGCAAAGCCCACATCGGGCCTGGCCAGCGCATGGCGGCGCACCGCCTCCAGGCAATGGGCCAGCTCGGTGGCATCGGTCTTGAGGAATTTGCGGCGCGCCGGGGTGCTGAAGAAGAGCTCGCGCACCTCCACGCTGGTGCCGCGCGAGCGCGCCGCCGGGCTCAGCTCGCCCGAGCGCGCATCCAGCCGGTTGGCATGGGGCGCGCCCTCGCAGCGGGTGGCGATGGCCATCTCGGCCACCGAGGCAATCGCCGCCAGGGCCTCGCCGCGAAAGCCCATGGTGGCCACCGATTCCAGCTCTTCCAGGCTGCGGATCTTGCTGGTGGCATGGCGCTTGAGCGCCAGCGGCAGCTCCTCCACCGGAATGCCCAGGCCGTCGTCCTCCACCACGATGGCGCGCACGCCACCTGCCATCAGCTTCACATTGATCTGGCTGGCGCCGGCGTCCAGCGCGTTGTCCACCAGCTCGCGCACCACCGAGGCCGGCCGCTCCACTACCTCGCCGGCGGCAATCTGGCTGATCAGCTCATCGGGGAGTTCGCGGATGGCGCGGCGCGGGGTGTCGGGCGAGGGGGAAGACAGGTGCATGGCGCATTGTATGAAGCGCCCCGGCCCCAGCCCCTGAAGTGGGTACAAGACCGGGGGCGGAGAGGGCTATGCTCGTGAACCTGCACATTCAGGCGCCAGACCATGAAACTGCTGCTCAAGTTCAACCTGATCTTTCTGCTCGTCTTCGTGCTGGGCCTGGCGGGATCGGCGCTGGTGGCGCGCGGTCTGCTGCAAAAGGCCGCCGCCGCCGAGGTGGCCGAGAGTGCCAAGCTGCTGATGCAGAACGCCAGCGCCGTGAGCGCCTACACGGCCGAGCAGATCAGGCCGCTGCTGGCCGCGCAGATGGCCGATGCCTTCCTGCCGCAGTCGGTGCCGGCCTACTCGGCCGCCGAGGTGCAGGCCACGCTGCAGAAGCACTATCCCGAGTACCGCTTCAAGTCGGCCATGCTCAACCCCACCAATCCGCGCGACCGCGCGGTGGATTGGGAAGAGGACGTGATCGCGCAATTCAGCCGCAACACCGATTTGCAGGAGCTGGTGGGCAAGCGCGACACGCCCACCGGCCCCTCGCTCTATGTGGCGCGCCCGATCCGCATCAGCAACCCGGTCTGCCTGGCCTGCCACAGCACGCCCGCGGCCGCCCCGGCCACGCTGGTGGCACGCTACGGCCCCTCGAACGGCTTTGGCTGGAAGATGGGCGACACCCTGGGCGCGCAGCTGGTGTCGGTGCCCATGACGGTGCCGCTGCAGCGCGCGCACGAGGCGCTCAAGGTGGTGATGGGCGCGCTGGCCGGGGTGTTCGTGCTGATCGGCGCGGCGCTCAACTTCATGCTCTGGATGCTGGTGATACGGCCGGTGCGCCAGCTCGCCGCGCTGGCCGACCGCGTCAGCCTGGGCGAGCTGACGGCACCCGAGTTCGAGACGCGCAGCCGGGACGAGGTGGGCGTGCTGGCCCAGTCCTTCGGCCGCATGCGCAAGAGCCTGAGCCATGCGATGAAGATGTTGGACGTCTGAGCCGGCGCCGCCATGGACCAGCCCGCCTACATCGGCAAATACCGCATCTCCGGCGTGCTGGGGCGTGGCGCCATGGGCGTGGTCTACAAGGGCTTCGACCCGCATATCCAGCGCGCCGTGGCCATCAAGACCATCCTGAAAAGCCTGCTGGACGGCGACCAGGGCAGCACCATGGCGGTGGCGCGCTTTCGCAACGAGGCCCAGGCGGTGGGCCGCATTGCCCACCCGGGCGTGGTGGCCATCCATGAGTTCGGCGAGGACGCGGACAGCGCCTACATCGTGATGGAGTTCGTCGAGGGCAGCACGCTGCAGCAGGTGCTGATGGCCACGCCCATGCTGGGCCTGCCGGCGCTGCTGCACCTGATGGACCAGCTGCTCGATGCGCTGGAGCATGCGCACCGCCAGGGCGTCTGGCACCGCGACATCAAGCCCTCCAACCTGCTGCTGAGTGTGAGCGGCCAGCTCAAGCTGACCGACTTCGGCATCGCCCGCATCGAGAACCTGGGCCTGACGCGGGTCTCGTCGGTGATCGGTACGCCCGGCTATATGGCGCCCGAGCAGTACCTGGGCGAGAGCGTGGATCAGCGCGCCGATCTGTTCGCCGCCGGTGTGCTGCTGTACCGCCTGCTGGCCGGCGTGCTGCCCTTCAACGGCAATGCCCAGCAGGTCATGTACAAGGTGCTCAACGAGGCCGCGGCGCCGCCCAGCCAGGTGGCGCTGGCGGCGCGGCCGGCGCTGTTCGACAGCGTGGTCGAACGCGCCATGGCCAAGCGGCCCGAGCAGCGCTTCGGCAGTGCCGCGGAATTCCGCAGCACGCTGGCGGGCGTGGCCTCGATGCTGGACCCGGCGCTGCATGGCGACGCCGAGATCGGCGCCCTCGACCAATGGGCCAAGACCCTGGTGATGGCCGCGACCGCGTGCCCGACCATGCGCCCGGCCACAGCGTCGGCCGGCGCGCCGTCCAGCCAGGGGCATGGCAGCTGGGCCAGCCACTGGGACGGCCCCTCGCTGAGCCGCATCGAGCGCTCGCTCGCCAGCCATGTGGGGCCGATGGCCAGGCTGATGGTGCGCGAGGCCGCGCGCCAATGCCACGACCTGCAGAGCCTGGCCTCGGCGGTGGCGGCCCATATCGCCGATGCCGAGGCGCGCCAGCGCTTCCTGCTGGAGAGCACCGAGGGCAGCCAGCTCGCACCGATGGGCAGCACCGGCATCGTCGCGCCGCCGCGCGACGCCAGCCTCGCCGCGCTGGCCGCCAGCGGCCAGGCCCTCGACGAGGCCCTCAAGAGCCATGCCCTGGCGGTGCTGAGCCACGAGCTGGGGCCGATCGCAAAAGTGCTGGTGAAGCGGGCGGCGGCGCGCGCCGGCAGCGCCGAGCAGTTCATCGAGGGCCTGCTGGCCGAATGCCCGGAGCTCGATGCGCAGCAGCTCAGGCAGGCGCTGCAGGCGCCGCGCGCGGCGCCCCCATAATGCGCGCCCATGGAATACCTCGCCCTCGTCATCGACTTCATCATCCACGTCGACCGCTATCTGAACCAGTTCGTGGCCGCCTACGGCAACTGGATCTATGCGCTGCTGTTCCTGATCATCTTCGTGGAGACCGGCCTGGTGGTGATGCCCTTCCTGCCCGGCGACTCGCTGCTCTTCATCGTCGGTGCGATGTGCGGCACCGGCCTGCTGGAGCTGCCGGTGGCGATGAGCCTGATGACGCTGGCGGCCATCGCCGGCAACCAGACCAACTACACCATCGGCCGCTTCTTCGGCCCCAAGGTGTTCCAGTGGGAGGACTCGCGCTTCTTCAACAAGCGCGCCTTCAACCAGGCGCATGAGTTCTACGAGCGGTGGGGCGGCATCACCATCGTGATCGCGCGCTTCATGCCCTTCGTGCGCACCTTCGCGCCCTTCGTGGCCGGCGTGGCGCAGATGACGCGCCGCAAGTTCACGCTCTACGACGTCAGCGGCGGCCTGCTCTGGGTGGTGGGCGTGATGAGCATGGGCTATGCCTTCGGCAACGTGCCCTGGGTGCAGCACAACCTCGAGAAGATCATCTGGGCGCTGATCGGCATCCCGGGCCTGATCGCGATCTTTGGCGCCTGGAAGGCGCGGCGCCGCGCCCCGGCCTAGGGCCTGTTAGCACTACGTTTGCCCGATGCGTTGCCACCAGAAAAGCCGTGAACTAGGCGCAAACCGAAGCCGGGGTCGCTCCCCCGGTGAGGCTTTGCAACGACGTGCACGGTTTTTCTGGTGGCAACCCGAAGGGAACGGGGCTGGCAGGGCCCATCTCGTCGTTGAACTCCTTGCCCAGGCACTGAGCCTGGGCTGCGTCGTCCGCCTAGACCTGGGCCCTGCCGGCCCCGTTCGCACGGGCAAACGTAGTGCTAACAGGCCCTAGCCATGCAGCTGCGCGGCAAGCTCATCCTGCTGGCGCTGCTGCCGCTGGTGGTCTCGCTGCTGCTGATCGCCCTGGCCGTGCGCCACCAGGAGCGCGAGCTGGCCGCGCGCGAACGCGAGCTGGTGCGCGCCACCTATATGGACGCGCGCCGTACCGAGCTGCGCCACTATGTGGACCTGGCGGTGAGCACGGTGCAGCCGCTCTACGCGGGCCCCCAGCAGGGCGAGGCGGCGACGCGCGCGCGCGCCCTGGCCCTGCTGTCCTCGCTGGACTATGGCCCGGACGGCTATTTCTTCGTCTACGACCTCAGCGGCACGGTGCTGATGCATTCGCGCCAGCCCGAGCTGCTGGGCAAGAACCTCTGGGGCCTGCGCGACCCGCGCGGCCAGCTCACCATCCAGGCGCTGATCGCCCAGGCCAAGGCCGGTGGTGGCTATGTCGAGTACCTCTGGCGCAAGCCCTCCAGCGAGCAGATGGCCGCCAAGCTGGGCTATGTGGTGCAGCTGGAGCGCTGGGGCTGGATGCTGGGCACGGGCCTCTACCTGGACGGCATCGAATCCACCATGGCCGAGCTGGACCGCTCGGCCAGCCGCAATATCGCCACCACCTTGCTGTGGATCGCCGGCATCGCGGTGTTTGGCGTGGCCCTCATCAGCGCCAGTGCGCTGGCGCTCAACCTCAGCGAACACCGCAGCGCCGAGACCAAGCTGCGCCTGCTGGCGCGCCAGGTGGTGGCCTCGCAGGAGGACGAGCGCGCCCATCTGGCGCGCGAGCTGCACGACGGCGTGAGCCAGACCCTGGTGTCGACCAAGCTGCTGATCGAATCGGCCGCCGAACGGGTGGGCGAGGGCGCTGCCGCGCGCCCGCTCGGCCAGGCGCTGGCCCGGCTCAACAGCAGCCTCACCGAGGTGCGGCGCATCTCGCACCGGCTGCGCCCGGCCCTGCTGGACACCCTGGGCCTGCCGGCCGCGCTGCAGCACCTGGCGCACGAGTTCGACGAGGCCGGCCCCACGCCGCACGACTTTGTGCTGCAGGGCCCCGAGCGCGAGCTGCCCGAGGTGGTGAAGACGGTGCTGTTCCGCGTCGGCCAGGAGGCGCTCACCAATGCCGCCAAGCATGCGCAGGCCGGCCGGGTGGCGCTGACCCTGGCCTTCGAGCCCACGGGCGCCGTCTGCCTGACGGTGGCCGACGATGGCTGCGGCTTCGATGCGGAGGCGGTGCAGGCCCACCCCGAGCTGGGCCTGGGCCTGCGCAGCATGCGCGAACGCCTGGTCTCGATCGGCGGCCGGCTGGAGCTGCACGCCAGCCTGGGCCATGGCACCCAGCTGGAAGCCCGCGTGCCGGCGGCGGCCCTGGCTAAACTGGCCCATCCATGAGCAGCCCGCCCCTCATCCACATCATGCTGGTCGACGATCACCCGATGGTGCGCGAGGGCCTGGTGGCGCGCCTGCAGTCGGTGCCGCAGTTCCGTGTGGTGGGCGAGGCCGGTTCGGCCGAGCAGGCGGTGCAGGTACTGGGCCAATGCCGGCCCGATGTGCTGCTGATGGACGTGGGGCTCAAGGGCACGAATGGCATCGCCCTGGCCGAACAGCTGGGCCAGAGCCATCCGGGCCTGCGCGTGCTGATGTTCAGCATGTATGACAACCCCGAGTATGTGCAGCGCGCCCTGCAGGCGGGTGCGCGCGGCTATGTGCTGAAGGACGCGCCGGCCAGCGAGATCGTCGCCGCCATCGAGGCGGTGGCGGCCGGCGGCACCTATCTCAGCACCGGCATCTCGCAGCGCCTGTTCCGCGCGCAGCAGCCGCGCCCCATGCTCTCGCCGCGCGAGAGCGAGATCCTCTCGGCGCTGGGCCGCGGCGAGTCCAGCAAGCAGATCGCGCGCAGCCTGGACCTGAGCGTGCGCACCGTTGAGGCGCATCGCCAGAGCATCAAGCGCAAGCTGGGGCTGGACGGCCAGGCCGAGCTGATCAAGTACGCGGTGGAACACTCGAAAACCACGGGTTGACCCTTAGGTGGTCCCACGCGGGGCCCACGCGTAGCTTGACCGATGCGCCGTCGCGGTGCATTTCGCACACTGATGGGGAGGCGGCATCCGGATGCTCATGGGCCGCCCCCAACAGGAGACTCCCATCATGATCTCGAAGCTGCGTAGCCACCTCGCCTGGGCGGGTGTGGCGATTGTCGGAGCGCTCTCGCTCGCCTATGTGGCCCTGGCCCGCGGCGAGGCGGTCAGTGCCCTCTGGGTGGTGGTGGCCGCGGTGTGCGTCTACCTGATCGCCTACCGCTACTACAGCCTCTTCCTCGCCACCAAGGTGCTGGGCTTGGACGCACAGCGCCAGACCCCCGCTTGGCGCCACAACGACGGCCTGGACTATGTGCCCACGCACAAATACGTGCTCTACGGCCACCACTTCGCCGCGATTGCCGGCGCCGGCCCGCTGGTGGGCCCGGTGCTGGCCGCGCAGATGGGCTATCTGCCGGGTCTGCTGTGGCTGCTGGCCGGCGTGGTGTTCGCCGGCGCGGTGCAGGACTTCATCGTGCTCTTCATCTCCACGCGCCGCGACGGCCGCTCGCTGGGCGACCTGATCAAGCAGGAGATGGGCACCGTGCCGGGCCTGATCGCCCTGTTCGGCGCCTTCATGATCATGATCATCATCCTGGCGGTGCTGGCCCTGATCGTGGTGAAGGCCCTGGCCGATTCGCCCTGGGGCACCTTCACCGTGGCCGCCACCATTCCGGTGGCGCTGTTCATGGGGGTCTACCTGCGCTACATCCGCCCGGGCCGCATCGGCGAGATCTCCATCATCGGCTTCGTGCTGCTGATGCTGTCCATCATCGGCGGCCAGTATGTGCATGAGAGCGCCACGCTGGCGCCGCTGTTCAGCTACGACGCCAAGGCCCTGACCTGGATGCTGATCGGCTACGGCTTCGTGGCCGCCTCGATCCCGGTGTGGCTGCTGCTGGCGCCGCGCGACTACCTCAGCACCTTCCTGAAGATCGGCACCATCGTGGCGCTGGCGATCGGCATCGTGATCGTGGCGCCGCCACTGCAGATGCCGGCCTTCACCCAGTTCGCCGCCGGCAACGGCCCGGTCTGGTCGGGCAATCTCTTCCCCTTCCTCTTCATCACCATCGCCTGCGGCGCGGTCTCGGGCTTCCATGCGCTGATCTCCTCGGGCACCACGCCCAAGATGCTGGAGAACGAGACGCACGCCCGCTTCATCGGCTATGGCGGCATGCTGGCCGAGTCCTTCGTCGCGGTGATGGCCCTGGTGGCGGCCTCCTGCATCCAGCCGGGTGTGTACTTCGCGATGAACAGCCCGGCCGCCCTGGTGGGCAGCAATGTGGACGCGGTGGCGCAGACGCTCTCGACCTGGGGCTTCGTGGTCACGCCCGAGATGCTCACCCAGACCGCCGCCGATGTGGGCGAGAAGACCATCCTGGCGCGCGCCGGCGGTGCGCCCACGCTGGCGGTGGGCATGGCCCATATCCTGCACCAGGTGGTGGGTGGCAAGGCCATGATGGCCTTCTGGTACCACTTCGCCATCCTGTTCGAGGCGCTCTTCATCCTCACCGCGGTGGACGCTGGCACGCGCGCCGGGCGCTTCATGCTGCAGGACCTGCTGGGCAGCTTCGTGCCCGCGCTCAAGCGCACCGATTCGCTGCCCGCCAACCTGATCGCCACCGGCCTGTGCGTGGCCGCCTGGGGCTACTTCCTCTACCAGGGCGTGGTCGATCCACTGGGCGGCATCAACACCCTGTGGCCGCTGTTCGGCATCTCCAACCAGATGCTGGCCGCCGTCGCGCTGATGCTGGGCACGGTGGTGCTGTTCAAGATGAAGAAGGACCGCTACGCCTGGGTGACGGCGCTGCCGGCCGCCTGGTTGCTGGTGTGCACGCTCACCGCCGGCTGGCTGAAGATGTTCTCGGCCGACCCCAAGGTGGGCTTCCTGGCCCATGCCGACAAGTACGCGGGCGCGGTGACCGAGGGCAAGCTGCTGGCGCCGGCCAAGTCGCTGGCGGCGATGGAACGCGTGGTCTTCAACGACCGCCTCGACGCCGTGCTGTGCGGGCTCTTCATCTTCGTGGTGCTGAGCGTGCTGGTCTACAGCATCAAGTCCATCCTGGCCGCGCGCGCCGAGCGCCGGCCGACGGTGCAGGAAGCGGCCTTCGTGCCCTTTGGCGCCGCGGCGGGAGCCGGCGGTGATTGAGGCTGCCAGCCGCGCGGGCCGCTACTTCGCGCAAAGCCTGCGCCTGATGGTGGGCCAGCCGGACTACGGCGCCTACGTGGCCCATATGAAGGCCACCCACCCGGAGCAGGCGCCGATGAGCTACGAGGCCTTCTTCCGTGAACGCCAGGACGCCCGCTACGGCGTCGGCACGGGGCGCATGAGCCGTTGCTGCTGAGCCGCCCGGCTCAGGACAGCGGCCGGTGCCTTGAGAGCGGCGGGTTCTTGGCAAAGTAGCGCGCGATGCCGGTGGCCAGGGCCTGCACCAGCTTGGCCTGGTAGTCGGGATCGCGCAGCCGGCTTTCCTCGTCCGGGTTGGAGATGAAAGCCGTCTCCACCAGGATGGAGGGCATGTCGGGCGCCTTCAGCACCGCAAAGCCGGCCTGCTCGACCTGGCGCTTGTGCAGATTGCCGACACGGCCGATCTGCCCCAGCACCTCGGAGCCGAGCTTGAGGCTGTCCTTGATCTGCGCCGTGGTGCTCATGTCCAGCAGAGTGCGCAGCACGGTGGCATCCTTCACCGCCAGGTTGTTGACGCCGCCCACCAGGTCGGCGGCGTTCTCGCGGTCGGCCATCCAGCGTGCCGCCGAACTGCTGGCGCCATTGGTGCTGAGCACGAACACCGAGGCGCCCTTGGCCTGCGGCGTAAAGAAGGCATCGGCGTGGATGGAGACGAACAGGTCGGCATTCACGCGCCGCGCCTTGCGCACGCGCTCGTGCAGGGGCACGAAGAAATCAGCATCGCGCGTCATCATCACGCGGATATTGGGGTTGGCGTTGAGGCGCTCGCGCAGCTGCAGGCCGATCGCCAGCACCACGTCCTTTTCCTTCAGGCCCGAGGGGCCGACGGCGCCGGGGTCCTCGCCGCCATGGCCGGGGTCCAGCGCGATCACGATCAGGCGGTCGATCTTCTGCTGCGCGCCGACGATGGGCGCCGGCGCTGGCGCCGGTGCCGGGGTCTGCAGCTCGGCCGCGCTGGCGGGCGCCGATGCCGCGGGCGGGGCCACCAGCGGCGCCGACGCCGGCGGCCTGGGCAGCTCGGGCCGGTCGATGCGGCCGATCAGCTCGCCCAGCGCATCCTGCACCGACTGCGCCGCCGCCTTCTCCGCGTTTTCCTTCTCGCGTATCAGCGCCAGCAGCGGGTCGCGCTCCTGCAGCGGGTAGAGGTCGAACACCAGGCGGTGCTTGTAGGCCGCCACCGGCGCGATCGAGAACAGCTGCGGCGCCACGCCCTGCTTGAGGTCCAGCACGATGCGCACCACGCGCGGCTGGTTCTGGCCCACGCGCACACCGGCGATGTAGGGGTCGTCGGCCTTCACCTTGCCCAGCAGCTCGCGCAGGCCGGGGCTGAGCTCCAGACCGTCGATGTCGATCACCAGCCGGTCCGGGTTGGCGGCCAGGAAATGCTTGGCGGCCAGCGGCTTGTCGGACTCCAGCGTGACGCGCGTGTAGTCGGCCGCCGGCCAGACGCGCACCGCCACGATGTTGGCGCTGCCCGGCGAACTCGCGGCGCGCAGCTGCGGGGCCTGCAGCAGCAGCGCCAGGCTGCCCATGGCGCGCAGGGCGTGGCGGCGGCTCATGTGCTCAGCCCTTTCAGCCCGTCCAGCAAGACCTGACCCTCGGGCGTGCAGGCCTCGACGCGCACGCGGCGGCTCTGGTCGTCCTGCGCTTCGAGGTGGATCGCCAGCGTGGGCGTGGGCAGCATGCCGGCCGCCTTCTCGGGCCATTCGCTCAGCTTCAGGCCGGGCGCGGTGAAGATCTCGCGGAAGCCCGCGTCCTCCCACTCGCGCGGATCGTTGAAGCGGTAGAAATCGAAATGGCTGACCTCGCCGGCCGGCAGCTGGTAGCTTTCCAGCACCGCATAGCTGGGGCTCTTGATGCGGCCCGTCACGCCGAGCGCGCGCAGGAGATGGCGCACCAGGCTGGTCTTGCCGGCGCCCAGGGAGCCGTGCAGCTCGATGCTGGCATGCATCGGGCCAGGAGCATGGGTCAAGGCATGCGCGAGGGCCTGCGCAAAGCGCTCGCAGGCCGACTCGTCGGGCCAGTGGAACAGGCGGGTTTCTAGAATGGCCAAATGCAGCACGCTCCGCGAACTGAAGAAAAACAAACCGAGATCGATGCCCAGGCGGTGATGGCGCAACTGCAGGCCTGGGCGCTTGAGCTGGGATTCTCACAGATTGGCGTGGCCGATATCGACCTCAGCAGCGCCGAGCCCGGCTTGCTGGCCTGGCTGGCGGCGGGCTTTCACGGCAGCATGCATTACATGGCCAGCCATGGCCTCAAGCGCGCCCGCCCGGCCGAGCTGGTGCCGGGCACGGTGCGCGTGCTCACCGCGCGCATGGACTATCTGCCCCAGCAGCTGCCGGGTGACTGGCAGGCGATCGAATGGCAGCGCCTGGCCGAGCCGCTGGCCGCCCAG
>Ga0208125_100943_pt1 | contig 12183 bp, 10 predicted proteins | sample LakWasM128_HOW14_2_FD_183938 | JGI IMG/M metagenome (GOLD analysis project Ga0208125, IMG submission 183938) | Freshwater sediment methanotrophic microbial communities from Lake Washington under simulated oxygen tension - Sediment Metagenome... | ecosystem: Environmental > Aquatic > Freshwater >... | reverse complement strand
TCATTGAGTCAGTTAACTTGGAAGCTAGCTAGTTGCTAAGAAACGGATAATCAATATAACCTTTTGCGCCGCCACCATATAGTGTATCAGCATCTAGTTTATTCAAAGGCGCATTAAGTTTAAGGCGAGCAACTAAGTCTGGATTTGAAATAAACGGCCGCCCAAATGCAACCATATCCACTAGGTTTTGTTGGCATGCGGAAATCGCCATCTCCCGATCATATCCATTATTACCAATATAAATACCATTGAATAGCTTTCTAAGGGTTTGTAAGTCAAAACCATTAGCAATATTACGCGGTCCGCCAGTTGCACCCTCAATTACATGCAAGTACAAAAGATTAAATTTATTCAGTTGCTCAACAACATAACCAAACAGCGTGGCTGGGTCACTATCGCTAATATCATTTGCCGGACTAATAGGTGACAACCTAATACCAACTCTGTCAGCAGACCATACAGAAACAACCGCAGCGGTCACTTCCATTAGCAACCTAGCCCTGTTCTCTAAAGAGCCTCCATAAATATCAGTTCTATGATTGGTACTATCGCGCAAAAACTGGTCAATCAAATAGCCATTAGCTGCATGAACCTCTACACCATCAAAACCCGCATCCAGCGCGTATTGTGCAGCTACGCGATATTGCTCAACAATGCCGACTATTTCACTAGTTTCTAAAGCTCTTGGAGTAACAAAAGGCATAAAGCCTTTTTCAGTAAATGCTTTTCCTTCAGGCTTAATAGCTGAAGGCGCAACAGGTAGTTCATTAGATGGCTGCAATGAGGGGTGTGATATGCGACCCACATGCCAAAGTTGTAAAAATATACGCCCACCTGCTTGATGTACAGCGGCAGTGATCGACTTCCAACCTTCAACTTGTTCACGATTGTAAATGCCTGGCGTGAATGCATAGCCTTTACCTTGAGGGGAAATCTGCGTTGCCTCCGCAATAATCAACCCCGCAGTAGAACGCTGACTATAATATTCAGCCGCAAGTAAGCTCGGCACGTCACCCACCTGAGCACGGCTGCGTGTGAATGGCGCCATTGCAACCCCATTCGACAACTTGTAAGGTCCAAATTGGAAAGGCTTGAACAGTTCGGTGGCATCTGAATTGCTTGAAGACATATAATCCTAAGCTAAATTAAATAGTTGATTGGTTAGTCAAAACTAATGTTTGTAACAATTTATGAGTTAAATCTACTCTTAAATACTACAATCAACTGAACATATAAACTGTACGCCAGCCAACATATTGATACAAGAGAGACGATCTGGCAGCGCAGTCGTTAGGAAGATTTGAGACAGCAAAAGAAAAAAGCCACATCCGAAGATGTGGCTTTTTAAGTGGTGGGAAAGAGTCAATCGAACAAGACGCTGTAACCTTTGTATTGTATAGGTTTTTTTACGTTAAACATTCTGGATACCGTCAAATATACCGTCATTAATGCTGAGTCAGTATGATTTTTAGGTAATAAACTGAACTATATGCACTAATGTAAGTTAGCAATTGATGGAGGATTTATTAATCTGTCGAGTGCTATGTTAATAGCTCTATCGTCAAACAATCTGTTTTTACGCGCTCCAGCTTCTTCACCACCTGCCCAGTTTTTTAAGCCTTGTCGAATCGATGTAATATCAGGATTAATTTGATCCTTAAAAAGTAGCCAATCTACAGTTGCTAGTAGCTCCATCCCGAATGGAGATTCAAAGCCATCAATTAGAGCTTCTGTATAGTGCAATGCATTTAAATATTCTTTTGCTTCAGTATTAATGTAGGACTGCACTAATGTTTTATTACTTTCTTCAAACCAAATTACATCAAGTTTGTCGGCATCAGCAATACGTTTTTCACAATGCAAATAGCTACCATCTAAACTATTTAATAGATGAGATAAATTTTGAGCATAAGGCCCATATATATGTGCCTTAAATTTTAATTTAAGGGGATTTTCTTGAGGATTGAATTTCTCAATGGAACGCTCCATAAACCATGCTAACTTTTGAATTTCAAGTAAGCTACATTCCATGCCTAATACCCAATAACGCCGTACCAACTCTGCAATTAATGCGCGTGCTGGAGTAAGTTTTTGTACCCCCTCACGTTTAGCTACATTTTGGTATTTTTGACTTGGTTCAAATACCAAGATTTCCATAGGCAAATCAGCTAGAATTTTCTCAATTTGCTCACGTACTTCTAGCCATTCAAGTCCGCCATTCCCTGCACCTAGGGGAGGGATAGCAATAGATTTAATTTGTTTTTCGATAATGAAGCGGCGTAGATCATTTAGACCTTCTATGATCCACTCCATACGAGAGTCAGAACGCCAATGCTGCTTAGTCGGGAAGTTAACAATCCAGCGTGGGCCAGTAAGTTCATCTACTTCGGTGACAAACATCTTACCAGTATGTACTTGCTTAGCCTTACAAGCAGCACTGTAACGTTGGTAATTGTAATCAAAACGCTCTTTAAACATTAGCGCAATACCCTTACCCATCACACCTACTGTGTTAACAGTATTTACCAATGCCTCAACAGGCGCTTCAAGTAAATTTCCATGTGTAAAAGTAATCATAGTAGTAAGGCCATTAAAAATACCAATTAGGGCGAGCATGTACTGTAAGGTTTAATGCCCTACGAGTAACTTCTTGCTCTATAGTACCTTTTAGTTCATTAGTATAGCAAATTATGCCCAATAGTCCACTTGTTGGACAATGCCTATGTATCAAAGCTTCAGCCTGATAACGTTCAAACTTAGCGGGATTCTCTATATCGCGTTTAAAATCACGACTTTGTAATAATGGCCAATCAATTTTATCCAAATCACTTAAATCTTGATAAAAATTAGCCCATTGATAGTAAGCATGACTATCCGTAAACAAAAATGGTAGACCTTGTGAGGCAATATGGTGAAGTTTTGAAACCAATATTAAAATTTCTTCATTAGGTCTTTGTCTTACTCCCCAACCCGTGTTGATGTTACGCATCATCACTGAAAATGGTGTGAAATAAAACGGCACATAATCATTTAAAAATCCATTAGGGCTTAAAGGAACGGGGTGAGTAGAACGTTTATCAATCAATTCGGCATTTCCTATGCTTACCCAATTAGGATCTATAATGCCACTATTTCCACTATATAAACCATTGTCTAGAATCCAAGGTAAATTATCACGATGCACAATTCGCCAAATTAGTGCATTTTCAGGGTTAATTGTTGCCGAATAATTGTAAGCCATGTGAAATAATATCCAATTAACTAATGACTGCGCTCTTAATTAATTCAAACTGTCCTTTTTCTACCCACACAAAACGGCAAGTGCCATTGCTGCGTCTTGCCCACAACTCACCTATCTTTTTCTTTTCATCGCTATCACGACCATCGGCAAGATGAGAGCCTTTGTACTCTACTGCTAAAAGTAAACCATTTTTCATTTTAATAACAAAGTCAGGGTAGAATTTATCACTAGCTGTTTGTAACCATAAAGAGTTAGGTTTTTTCTCAACGTTACGTACCCACCAATCAACACCTTCAAGCTGGTTTGCAATGTATTCTGCACAATTGAACTCTTCGCCACTTGGCTTTAAGTTACCAATCACAGGGAAAAAGTGTCTTTTTAGTGGTAGTAGCCCTGTATATGGCGTGTCATAGCCATATCGACCTTGCTCAAAAGTTACAGCATGTTCATCACGTATTGAGAATTTATCTTCGTCTGTAAACAAATCATCGAAAACTTGTTGTTTGGCTAGCGTTAATCCAGCCACCAATTTACGCTCTAGCGCACCGCGCAATCTAAATTTTCGGTAAGCCAGTTCATCTAACTCAAAGCCACGTTTTTCAAGTAAATAACTTACCGCTGCGTTTAGCCATGCGACCTTTTGTGACCGATCAGCATAGGTAGTAGATAAGTTACGGTCTAGCCAACCTATTAAATCTACCTCAGACCAGCCTTGTTCTTGCTCAAATAGGGCAAGCTGACTATCTAGTCTGTCATAAATATCGCATTCTATTTTTTCTAATTGTGATATTGAAAGCCTTGCCCTGCGCATGGCCTCTACGTCACGTTCAAAATCACTTTCGCCTAATACCGCATCAAAACTATCAATTTCCCAATCAGCATCCAGTAAAGGTGTTTCATCAAAGACATCAAAAAACCCAGATTGCTCAAAACTTAGCAAAGGAACCCTTGCTTTAATACCTAGTTCAGCCGGAGTTTTTTTCCTCTCTGCAGGTGCAGCTTGCAATGCCTGAACTGTGTCCAGCTGCTCGCGAACTTGACGAGCAACCTCTACGTTTTTAAATGTTTCAGCCACAGTTCGCACTTGTTCAGCTGTTGCGCCGCCTTTGATGGTTAACGTGCCACTTTCTGGTGAAATTTCTACTTTTTCACGCAAAGCTTTAGGCAGTAAGTTAAAAGCCTCTTTATTCGGCATTACCACCACATTAGCCACTTCTGGCAGCGGTACAACTAAATCACCCACTGGTGCAAATAAATCTTGTGGTGGCATTGCTGCATCATTTGCAGTGCGAATTAAATCGCGTGTGTCCATGCGCTCAAAACCATTTTGTACTAAACCATCACGTAGATTTTGTACTGTTTCAGCTAATCGGTCACTCACTACGTAAGCATAAGCACGGTTTAGTGGCTCGCGTTGTTTGCGTATAGCTTTAGGCATACGCAACACACGCCCAAGCACTTGTTCTACTGCTGTGGCTGAAGTGGTATTTCTAAATGAAAAAAGCACGTAAGCACTTGGGCAATCCCAGCCTTCACGTAACTTATCTACAGTAATGATAAACTGTGGATAATCAGGGTCGGTTTCACGTCTTTCACCTAATTCATCCACTGCTCCAGTGGCAATCGCAATATGTGCAGTATCGACATTAAAGTCATCAACCAGCACTTGTTTGACGCGCTCTGGAGTAAAGGTTTCTGTTTGCGCTCTGCGCTCTGCTTGTATCAGCATTACAGGCTTAATAACTTCACCAGTCAGTTTGGCTTCTTCAAGGGCTTCTATCTCTAACATGCGTAACCTAGCTATAGCATCACGTAATGAAACGCGCCACTCGGCATGGGTTGCAAGCTCAAGTGGCAATTTCAGCATATCTTCTGCCTGCAATGTCGCTGCAGAAACGCTGCGCAATACGTTACTAGGCTGGCTGGCACGGTCTGGCGTAGCAGTAAGCTCTAAAATACAAGCTGGGTTTAAGCTGAGCAATGTATCCACCGCTAGTGGGTTGCCTTGGTTATGCGCCTCATCCACAATCACAAAGGGGTGACGTAAGCGTATAACGTCTACCAGTGAATGCTCGCCACGTAAATTCTCAGGCACATTATTAAAGTGCGGCATTAACGCGCCATTTTGGCGGCATACTCGCAACCCTTCAGGTTCATCACGCTTAAAAGACTGCATGGTTGCCACAATAATCGTGTTTGCCGTATTAAGCGTTGAAGGCTGAAGTGACAAAGCCTCGTCAATATCTAACACATTCACAGTACCAAATAACTCTCGCATATCATCATGCAACAACTCACCAGTTGTTTTAAGTGCAAATAGCGTTTGCAATCGGATGGGTTTAGAAGGTACTAGCCAAATCACCAAGCTATAATCACTCGCCATAAATGCTTGATTCACTCGCGCAATGGCTTGGCCTGCAATACGTGTTTTACCGCCGCCTGTAGGCACGCGCAAACACACGTAAGGTATATCATCCGTTGTTGGTAAAGCGTTATAAGGTAGCCCATAACCAAAGGCTGCTAATGTACTTTCTGTAAAGGCGGCTTTAGCATTTTTTAGCTCTTTCGCTCTGTTTAAAAACCCAGTGAAAGCATCTAGTAGGCTCGTTTGATATTCTTTTAGTGGCAACATAAGTGTACTTTTCTATACCCAAGACTTAATTGTCAATTCATAAGGCAATTGTTTAAACTCAATCCTCATACGCGAAAGCTTAGCTTTATCAAAACGGCTACGTGCGCCATACACCACACGTTGAGCATCATGCTCTGGCAAAACAGCAAGCGTGCGGTTATTCAATACATTACCGCCTAAATCCCCACGGTCTTTTAATATACCGTTAAAGAGCAGATAAATAGCTTTGCCTTTGTGTACGCCTAACAATGGTGAAGGCTTTAAAGCTTTAGGGTAGCCAGTGCCAGTTTCAGTAAACCATACAAACTCAGCCAACTCAGCAAAGGTTACATCTGTACGAATTTGCCCTTCAGCTGTAAATAGTGGCTCTGGTGACAGTTTGTAGAACTTAAAGTTACCACCTAAACCATCAACTACTTCACCATTGGCTTTGTTATAGCCTTGTGCGACAAGATTTACGCGCTTTGCGGTAACATTTTGGGCGATATTTTCATCCATCTCTACCAATATAAAACTTCGATTTCCACCATCTTCTGCATTTAGTTTAAGGGTGGCATGGGCTGTTGTGCCTGACCCTGCAAAGGAATCTAGAATTAAACAATTCTTATCGTCAATCATAGAGATGATGTACTTTATTAAATCAACTGGCTTGGGGAAAGAAAACTTAAATCCCATCTCCGCTAACTCAACTGATTGTGATTGTGTGCTTCCTACTCCTCCAACTACAGATATAACGTGACTCGCTTGTTCTCTATCTTTTATTGCCTCAATTGCACCTGTTTTGGTTAAAATGAAACGAGTAGTTTGATTTTTACTATCTTTTATTGGCTGAAAGCCTGCCTTAATAAATTCAATCAATAAATCCTTTGAACTCCAACCAGTTGAAGCATCTGTCGCATTAGTTAAACATGCATCCTTAATAATTAAATCTGTACTGTAATGCGGCCAAGCGTTTGTTCTAGCTGGTATAGTCCCCACTTCAAAATCTGCTGGGAATCCTATTGGCAAAGTTACAGAGCTAACGGGATTCTTTGGGCCATTCTTAATAATAGTGTTTCGGATGAAAGGTTTATTCAGCTTACTTGTTTCACTTGTAGAAGGGTCGACTACCTTTGGCTGTACAAAACGCTCTGGGTATTTGGAATATGCAAAAAAATATTCATGGCAATTTTTAACTTTTGCTTGGTTATCAAAATTACCATCTGTGCGCCATACAAAGCTAGCAAGCCGTTTATTTGCTCCGAATATTTCATCCATTAACAAACGTAAGTGATGAACTTCATCATCATCGATTGACACGAAAATTGCCCCATCATCACTTAAAAACTGTTTAAGCAGTAACAAGCGCGGATACATCATGCACAACCAACGGTCATGTCTATCTAGGGTTTCACCTTCTTTGCCCACTACCTCACCAAGCCAGCGCTTAATTTCTGGGCTATTCACGTTATCGTTATAAACCCAGCCTTCATTGCCTGTGTTGTATGGCGGATCAATATAGATGCACTTTACTTGCCCTGCATAACGCGGCAATAAGGCTTTAAGAGCGTGCAGGTTATCGCCCTGCACAATAAGATTTTCGTTTTCTGGGTTACTCGCTTCACCGCAGCTTAATTCAGCCACAGGTTGCAGTATACGAAATGGCACTTTTTTATGGTGCTTAACTACCGCTTCTTTACCTATCCAATTGAGTGTTGGCATAATATTTTTATTTATTTTTTATATCAAAATTTGAATAGCATTTTAACTATTTAATTCATTATGATGTAACTATAAATTAATTACTTGTAAACATACGCGATACCTCAGGTTGTAACGCCTCAAATACCTTTCTTACTAAATCTTCATTTACATTAAATTGATGCGAGTTGTTGATGGAAGCTTGACTGATCAATTCAGACTGTCTAGCTGTGCTTACTTGGCCGTAACTATATAGTGTAGTCAGCACGCTTTCATGCCCTAGATTTTGACTCCAAGCCTTAAACTCTTCTGGGCTTTTACATTTAGTTTGTGCCAGCTGTACTAACGTGTTTCTGAAGCTGTGCGGATTAAAATATTGCAATCCAGCTCCATTAAATGCTTTACGGAAGATTTCACGTATTGGAGAAGCCGTACTCCAATGTACTGCTTTAATACCAATGGTTGCAAACTGTTGATGCTTATTTAGACCAATTTCATTCATCGGGAATAATGGATCGTCGTTACCATAAAGCTTTTGAGTTTTTAGGTGTTGAATCCAATCAATAACTATCTGTTTAATACTATCTCCGACTGGAAAGAAAAAAGTTGTAAATGTTTTGCTAAACTTAGTATTTACCTCTCTGGCATCTTGAAAAAAACTATTTTCCACTAAATTGATATGACTAAGTTTTGCTGAAGCAATTGCGCTATCTCTAGCTCCTGTGAGTAAGGTAAAAGCGATCAATGCTCGGTTGCGTTGTTCTATTTCTGTAATGAATGGCATAGCATTTATCACGTGCTTTATTTGCTCTAAGGTTGGCACTTTTTGTAATCGCCTTGCTGTTGCAATCTGAATATCCTTGCTTGATGTATTAAAATATTGAGCATCGGAATATTGAATGCGTGATTTATAGCCTTGCTCTCTAGATAGCCACTCAAAAAAGCGCTTTAATTGTGCAAAGGTACTGTGGATAGTTGATTTACTAAGGTTAGTATCTTTGCGTTGATTTTTCTGTTCTATAAGATGCTTTTTAAATCCTGCCGCTTGTTCGTGTTTGAATGTTTTGAAGTCTTTGTATTTTGTATACTCTTCAAACCTTGCAAGGGCTTTTGCTACACCATCAACAGTAGGCTCACTCACGCGCATAGCCTCTTTAAGAAAGCTAAAGTATTTATGCTTAATTCGTTCATTATCTGGGTTGTGTTTTAACATGATATTTATTCCTTTACTGAAGTCACAATTTACGGAGGGTTAATTGCTATCAACTATGTGTAAATGTGCTTGCGGTAACGTGAAGCCCATAAGAGTAGAGAATTGCTTAATCTTGATTATGCTAATGCGCCTATACATAAGCGTTTCGCATGCTGGACAGATGCCAAGGATGTTGCCAGTTTTTTCATTGATGGGTTGATATTCCACCATGCCAGTTGCAGGCTCTTTGGGTATTTTGCACTTCATACAATAGATTTCATTAGGCATACAAGGATGCTTGTTTTTTACTCTCCGTTTTGCATGGAAAGCATTTAAATCACTCCCTAAAACCATCAATGGCCGCCTGTTGTCAAAGGTGGGTAGTCCTTGTTTTATCCAATTAAGAACAGTATTTTTATGAGTTCCATATAGATCTGCAATCTCATCAACTTTGTAACTTCGATGAATTTTTGCCAATCGAGGGTTTTGGTGACGTTTCGCCATTGCTTAGTTTGCTTATGGCTTATTTAGCAGCAGCTAAGGCTTGGCGTAACTCGCCTACATTCCAGCAGGTAGTTCTTGGGGAGAGTTTCCTTGGTTTAGGTATACGCCCAGCATGTACGCCACGCCATACACTAGCGGCAGAGCATGCATATAGTGCTTGAACTACAGGCTGACGAACACTAGCGGAGTCTGGCAAAAAATCAAAGTTTTTAAGCGCATCAGAAATGATGATGTTTGTGGTTTGTTGTGACATGTGAAACACCTTTATGAAATTAAGATGTTTCGACTTTACCTGCCTCTGCTAGTGGGCAGTCAATGTAGGCAAGTGGGCATTGTTTACTGCCTACCTCTCTTAGTTAAGATGGAGAGTATTTTTCGTGATTAGCCATCCTAAGTAAATTGGCATTAATTCCAGCCTTCCATGCGTGGTCAAAGCTGGAATCAGTGAAAATCCTTGGCCTAGTTAAGCAAGCGGTTTTAATTTTAGCTTTGCCGCCATCAGGAATTTTTAATGGGTCAAAATCTAATGCGGCAATAATAGCCAGTATGGTTTCATGTTGTTGATCTCTTCGGCCTAACTCTACTTGGCTTACAGATTCTAGCTTTTCGGAAGCCTCAGAAATTCGTGATTCAAAATCAGTTAACTCACTTGTGCGAACAACTAGTACAGAGTCATGTGGCAAACCACCCGCAGGATAGTAATTATCGGGGTGGTGTAGTGGTTTTTTTGCTCGTTCTTTCTTCTTTTCATTAGAGTTGGAATATGGATTATCATCAAAGTGTTCTTGTAATTGGCACCATTCACCATCTGGACTTACAACAAATGCGCCATCTAGAAATGAACTTGTCACTTCCGCACCATTTGTCAGCATTTGATATTTATGCTCAATGTCCAAGCGTTCACCGCCCAGCATGGGAATATCATAAACTCCCCTTATATCACTAAAATGTTTATTTGTATCTTCAAGGTCTAGCACCTCGTTATCCCGAATTAATATTCCTTTTAGCGAATAAGTTAACGTTTTATCTTTCAACCCTTTTTTAACATCTTCAGGCAAATCATCTTCTAAAGTTACTGTATTTAGATAGTGAGGCATTATCTTTTCTATACTTAAATTACTTCTGTCTTTAGGCAAAATATACATTTTAGCTTGGTTAATAGTAACAACCTTTCCAAGCCTAGCGACTACTCCATTTACAAAATTAACTGATAGCTTTAGGTGACCATCTAAACCTAGTTGCAAGACATCAGCTTCATTTACAGGCTCACCAAAAACGATTGTAAGGTGTCGGGCGGTATCTTCTATGCTTAGCCATTTTTTTAGTTGGTATAGTTTTTTCACTGCACATCCCTTTGCGTTAGCCATGCTTTTATGCTTTTTTAAATTCTACTACTTTTGCACCTGCCTTGAGTTCATCCAAATAATCAGCCCATTGTTGCATCATGACTTTACGCTGCTCAATAAACTTTGTGCGATTATAAGCAGTCCCTAATGCATCAGGGACTTTATGCGCTAATTGGTGTTCAATAATATGCGGGTCTATCTTCAAACGTTCATGCAATATGGTACGAGCCATTGCTCTAAATCCATGCCCAGTAATTTCACTTTGCGTATCGTAGCCCATGCGTTTTAATGCAGCATTTACAGCAGCTTCGCTCATAGGTCTTAATGGCGAATGTCCACCTTGAAATACATACTCACCATGTCCTGACAATGGATGAATTGTTCGCAGAATATTGATGGCTTGAGTGGAGAGGGGGACTAAATGGTCAGTTTTTGTTTTACTTACTAGGTAACGCCATTCTCCTGCATCTAAATCAATATCACGCCACTTGGCTTGTCTTAACTCGCTAGGACGAGCAAACACCAAAGGGGATAACTTAAGAGCGCATTGCACTGTCAGTGTTCCGCCAAAGCCATCTATTGCCCTTAGTAACTCGGCAATTTGCTTAGGCTCGGTAAACGCTGCCATGTGTTTAATGCTAGTGGGTGGTAACGCTCCTTTTAAATCCACTGTAACATCTCTAATTGCACGACCAGTTTGCACTGCATATCTAAACACTTGCCCCGCTGTTTGCAAAGCACGGTGGGCAGTTTCAAGTTTATTCAAGGTTTCAATACGCTTAACCACTTGAAGCATTTGTGGTGCAGTTATGTCTGCAATCGCTTTACTACCTATCCACGGAAATAAATAAAGTTCAAATCGTCTAATTACTTTATCTTTGTGGGAAGCTGCTTTGTTTTTCATGTGTGTTTGCCACCATTCACGCGCAATGACCTCAAAACTATTTTCATTGCTTAATAGTTTTGATGATTTTTCAGCTTTACGATTTTCGCTCGGGTCAATAGGTGGGTCGCTGGCTAGTAAGGTTCTAGCTTTATCTCTTTTGTCTCTGGCATGGGATAGTGATACATCAGGATATGAGCCTAAAGCAAGTGTTTTACGTTTATCTAAAAAGCGATAATCAAATCGCCATAACTTACTGCCAGTAGCCTGAATAAACAAATACAAGCCTTTTTCATCTGCAAGTTTGTAAGGCTTATCTTTTGGTTTTGCGTTATTGATTGCGGTAGCGGATAACATTTGACGGTATCTCCTAGCAAATTAATAAATCCTTATAGAATAAGGCTCGCAAGGGCTTTTGACGGTATGAAGTTTGTGAATTACCTGCGATACCGTCAATAGTACCGTTAAAAGTGACGGTATGTAAAGATGTGTTGTGAGATGGTAGGAGGCGATAAAAAGCCCCGAAGCTATTAACTACGGGGCTTTTAGGGGGTCTCGATGTTTTGTGATACCCTGTATTGGTGGTGAAAGAGGGACTTGAACCCTCGACCCCAGGATTATGAATCCTGTGCTCTAACCAGCTGAGCTACATCACCTTTAAACCGTTTTGCTAAATTTAAGCAAGGGCGCAATTCTAGTGGTTTA
>Ga0208125_100938_pt1 | contig 12263 bp, 14 predicted proteins | sample LakWasM128_HOW14_2_FD_183938 | JGI IMG/M metagenome (GOLD analysis project Ga0208125, IMG submission 183938) | Freshwater sediment methanotrophic microbial communities from Lake Washington under simulated oxygen tension - Sediment Metagenome... | ecosystem: Environmental > Aquatic > Freshwater >... | reverse complement strand
TTGCTTTACGGCGCATTCGGGAACAAAAAGGCATATCTCAAGATCGACTTTCAGAATTAGCTGGTTTAGATAGAACATACATATCATTAATTGAGTGTGGAAAACGCAACCCAAGCCTTGCAACAATAGATAAAATTTCTCATGTTCTTGGCGTTAAAACTTGGGAAATACTCAAGTACATTCAGGAAACTAATTGCGAAAACGCTTTCCCGGCAGAGCCTAATTAATAACTTAGAGCCTTCTCGCTATCTGCAAGTGCAAGCGCTCTCACATGTGGTTTGCCCAACAAGATAATCTTAGTCAGCTCTCAGCAGTGGAAAGCGGTCTTGAAAGTGTTTCGGTAACACGAACTCCTACGCCTTAAAGGGCATAGAGTTTTATAATGGTTTTACCGCACCACAACTTGCACTAATCCACTTACCGTTGATATCAGCCCGCTCGTTCACTGGGGCGCCTTGTGCTTCGCCAGTGAAATTAGTTTGCCCTGTAAAAGCCTCAGGCGTTGTAATGACGCCCACCGCAGTGCCATTACCATTTAGTTCAGGGCTAGTACAAACGAAGTCAACTTTGTAGTTGTTGCCGCTACGCGTCGCACTCTTAGAGGTGCAGCCTAATTGCGGTTGATAAAAATTAGGCAGCATTTTTTGGTTCGCCATCTCTTGTGTAATGCATGCTTGGGAAACTGCAGCGCCATTTTCAATTTGCGGCATTTCGAACCCGTAATCTTTAGCTAAGTCTTTGATGCTTTGCATTTGGTCTGGCGGCAGGTGCTGTGCTAGAAGCAACAAATCAGACGTGGTAGTGATTTGCCATAATCCAGGCCGCATATTGGTCTCTGCGGCGTTTGCTGTAGATGCTAAAAATGAAGCTATTATGGTTAAACCTGCTAGAGCTTTGTGCATTGAGTCTCCTAGACAATATGTGACGTACACATTCTTGGAGGCCGCATACTCAAGTTAAGTTCAGCTTAATTGAGTTTCAGGCTGGCACTGCACAAAATCTAAAAGAACAGAAATTTTACTGCCGCAGAAGTTGGCACTATAAATGTTGCCGTTACAAATATGGCTGTGAATATGACACGCAAGACTTTGTTAGACTCGAAAGGTGCGATTTCTAATCTATATTTATGGTAGGTTTGGTATGTAGTCATTTAAATCTCCTAAAGAAATTTTTGATTTCTTGGTTGTTGCAAATGAAGTGGATAACTTCAATAAATGCATTAAGGTAAGTTAACTTTATCAGAGTTTTATGTCAGATATATGTATAACAACTCAATGTGTAAACCTTAATTTAACCTTGCTTTTGATTACTTGGTTAAAAGTAATAATATAGTTGTGATAATTAAATTAGGACAATTGATATGAGCAACCTTATAACTTCACCTGTCACAACTCTGTTAAAAAATGAAGGCATTGCTTTTGATGTAATAGAAATCCCATTAACCGAAGATAAAAAACCTGTTCGGAATCTCGAAGAGCTACTCTTGAAGCAAGGAGTTGACCCACAATCTGTTGTAAAAAGTGTGTTATTCAAAACAGCTTCAGATAAATTTGTTTTACTAGCTGTTGCTGGTGGTGGTCGAGCTGACTGGGCAGTGTTACGTAATCATTTAAATGAGCGTAAGTGTCGCATGGCTGAGTTTAATGAGGTATCAGAAGCCACAGGATATGTTGTTGGCGCTGTTCCACCCATTGCACTACCAGAGAGTATTCAAATTTTAGTTGATAACAGCGTTAAAAACTATGAAACCGTAGTAATTGGTAGTGGCGTTCTGGGGTTTGCTTTATCGCTGAAAGGTGCCGATTTACTTAAACTGCTTGGGAATGCCGAACAAGGATTATTCACAAGTTTGTGAGTGCTTAGAAGCGGGCGCTCAACGCTTAACTGTGAAACGCTTTGTGCAAATCCACAGGTGTATTGTGGCATTTGGAGATGGTTTTATTTAAATATCGATAGTGGCAACTACCAATATAAAACCTGCTATATGGTGCCCCCGACACGAATCGAACGAGAGTCCATAGAAGCTAGTGTCCACAAGGCTTTCAGAGGTGTCACTTGAAAAATGTATCCGTGAATGTATCCGTAGATACTCACTAAATATATAAGCAATATACCTTCAGGGAATCGTTAAGGCAACTTAATACTAACCTTTAGATAAACCTTTTATAAGGTCTTGTGTTCGATGCCTACTACTTAATCTCTATGAACTTCACATGCTTCAATAGATGAATCCTAGCGGATAATGTTAGGCTTACTACTGACTCTGTTGATTGTAATGGTGTCTGAAGTTATGGTTATGTAGGTTAAAAGGATATGATTGAACCCTCAAGCAATGGATTACGAAAGCGTTCTTAAATGATAACCTTATTTGTCGATGCAAACCTTTTCATTCAATGTAAAGATATTAAGAGCCTAAAGTGGGATGATTTATTCCCTAATAAAACATTAAAGTTGCTTATCCCACGAGCAGTTCAAAAGGAAATTGATGGCTTTAAGGCGCAAGGTAATGGCAGAAGGTCAAAGAAAGCTAAATCTGCTTCAGCCTATTTTAAAGAGATACTAAATAATGAAGGTGATTTTCATATCACAAGTAATGTAAGCATAGGCTTTACCCCAATAAAGCAGTTGTCAACTATGGATAGGGAGGTGGGTTTAGACTCTAATAAGAATGATGACTTAATAATACAAGACATATTATCCTATCAAAAATTATACCCAAATGAAGCGGTAACCTTACTTACACATGATAGTGGGTTAATGGTTACGGCTAAAGCTTATGATGTAACCTTTAAAGATATTCCTGAGTGTTGGCTTCTAGAGCCTGAATCCGATGATAAAGATAAGAAAATAAAGGATTTGGAAAAAAGGATACAAGCTTTTGAAGCTAATTATCCTGAAATCGAAATTCAAGCCTACGCAAATAACTCAGAGGTCACCTCTCCCCTTACATTAAAAGTCATGGAGCACCCTCCGCTATCTGACTCAGAGATAGATGCGCTCATAAATAAAATTAAACAGAAAAGTCCAATGAAAACAAACTTTGATGAAAAGCCGAAAAGCGCCACATCATTGCAGGTAGCTTTGTATAACAGACTTATTGGTGAGAATTTATACACTCCACCATCTGAGGATAAAATACTTGAATACAAGGATGTTTTATACCCTAACTGGATAAAGAGTGTAAGGAAAAATCTCCATAACCTACATGATGTCCTAAACAAAAATAAAAACATATGCAACATCAACGTAACTATTGATAATACTGGTTTAACTCCTGCTGAAAATGTGCTTTTTGAAGTAAAAGCCACGGATAATTTAGCGCTATATTTACACTCGGAAGGTGACTTCATTGATAAGGGTTTGAGTCTACCAATGCCACCTGAACCTCCTAGAGGTAAGTCCATAAGCTCTATTGCTAGCTTAGTAGCCTTACATAATAAAGGGAGTGGTCGAGAGCTTAATTTTCAGGCACTACTCCAACCTTCTCGAGCTAGAGATAAAAACTCTTTTTATTGGAAAACTAAACCAGATATTCTATCTAGCACTTGGATTCGAGAGTGTGAGGAATTTAGGCATAAATTGCATTCAGAGGAAATCACTATAAGAGTAATCCCTGAGTTAAGTAATAAACCTAAAGGAGGGAAGATTACTTGCTCTGTATCTGCGAGAAACTTGCCAAACCCTATAAATCTTTCAGTAATTATGAAGGTTGAATATGTTGCAGGGAATACCTACGAAGAAGCTGAAGAGCTAATTGAGTGGTTAGAACCTTAGCATAGGAGGAACTACTCAATAGCATCCTTAACCCTAGAGTCTTCTTTAGTCTGCCATTGCATATTACTAGGGTCGTCCTTCCCACCTCTTTTAAGAGGAACTATATGGTCAACAACATAGCCCTTACAGTAACCTTTGTAATGACCAGTAGACGGGCAAGGATGCTCTAATCTAAATGCTTTCTTAGCTTCAGGATGCCTCTTGATTTTCCCATGAGAGTCACGTTCACAGGTGGTGCAGTAAGTGGACTTAGCGTGGACTAAAGAGGAAGCTAGGAGTAAAGCTAACAATAAAGTACTAAGCCTTATCACTTATGCCCTTTACGAGTAAGGGTCAACTCTACCTCTTCAGTATTAGGCGACACAATTAAATACTTGGCAGATACCTTATATGAATTTCCAAGGTCTTTCTCAGAGTCAGATTCAATTTGTTTTTGAATGGTAGTAAAGTCTTCGGTTATTGTTCCTTTAGGGTAGAAACTCCCCACTATTAGACTTAATGGAAAGGATTTAGCGTCCAAGTATATCGGTTGAATTGATAAGCCATACCCATTTGAATTGTCAAAGGCTGCAACCATACTACCAGTATCAAATTTCCTAAGCTTCATTTCCCAATTAGGGTAAGCGTATCGTGGGGCAGTTAGTTCCCATTCAGCCATTTTCATAGAGAATATTCCGTCAGCATCTTTTTTTGATATTACATTCTCCGCACTAGCACCAGTAGAATACATTAATCCAACTAGCCCCAACATTGAGACAACTTTACGCAAGAACATAAACACCCCTTTAGTTTTACTTAAAGTGTAACTCAAAGATTACTCTCCATGATTAACATCATTTAGAAAAACTGTACAAAATGTGAGTGGGTTCCCCTACGTGTAGAGTTGACGGTTCCCCCCTCCGTGGCACATTCAGTCAACATACAATCACCACTAGCTCTCCTTCAATCTACTGCATATGTGAAAGTTAACTCGCTACTATGTGTAATGCATCCAATAACGACAGACGTAGAAAAGCCCCTGAGTTATCTTGAGGGGCTAGAGCGTTGCTACTAAGTTAGGGCTATTAGTGACTATTGAATCTTTCCCATACAAGCTTATTAGGTGATGCTGGAACGATACTAATGATTACTCTAACCTTACCAATTTGTAACTCACGGTCAGTCTTTGATTCTTTGAGGTATGAGTAAGCTGAGTAGTCGGTTGGTTCAATCATAATCGCAATGTTGAATAGTTGTAGATATGTAGGTGTAATCATTTGTGCGCTCCAGTGGTTAATCTCTTTGTGGAATCTAAGAGTGACTACAGGTTAACATGATAAATCCAAGGATGTAAACATATATCGTTATAAATCAATTACTTAGAAGAAACTATCTCCTTGAAGGAACTGTAATTTATATGCATGTTAAGTAAATATACTGCTCAATAATAAGGACGCACAGAAAGCTCTGCAATCAATCGAATAAATGAATTTGATACAAGTATGTAGGAATGAATAGATAACGTCTCAGAGGTGCCTTTGCATCGTCCGAGAGAGTGTCTTATAGTGAATCTGCTAGTGGTTTATTTAAGATGCGCTGTACCGTACTTACACCTATTCCCAGCTCCTTGGCTATCTTAATCATTCCCTTACCTTCAGCTCTAAGGTTTCGTATGTGTGTCTCAGGGTTAAGAAGATTAGCTGGTCTACCATGCGCTTTACCTGATTTAGTTCCTGTTATCTTAGACCTAGCAATGCCTGAATTAACTCGCTCTACAATCATAGCCCTCTCAAACTCAGCAAATACTCCGCACATTTGAAATAGAGCCTTACCTGCTGGTGTACTTGTATTGATGCCTTGTTGATGTAGATACAGGTCTACACCACTACCGTGTATCTCAGCTAAGAATCCTACTAGATGCTGAAGACTACGCCCTAACCTATCGACAGACCAAGCAGCCACAATATCAAACTCTCTTCTAGTAGCTCCCTTTAACAATGAATCAAAGGCAGGTCTTTTATCCCGTCCCTTAGCCCCACTTATAGCTTGGTCTATAAACTCATTAACTATTATCCAGCCCATTCTATCTGCTACGGCTCTTAGCTCAATCATTTGGTTATCTGTAGTTTGACTGTCAGTAGAAACCCTTGCATATATAGCTACTCTTTTTGTTTTATTAGTCATTATTACTTAACCTCAAATGATTGAATTGGATTAATACTAAATCATTTGTTTTGGTATGGTCAAGTGAATTGATTATGAGGCTAGGTTTTGCAAGGGTTCTAGAGGCTTAGTTTTGAGGGGTTTTGGTATGGGCTGCTGAAAGTATCGTTTTGGATAACTATCAGCCACTTAGAAACTGAACACTGACCCATAGGAGAGTTGCGTTATCAATGACTTGCAGGTTTAAGTACACACCATTGGATACTCGTATCAATCAGTAGCTTGCCGCTTTCGTGTCATACCATAGGTATATAGCGTTATCAACGGCTTACAGGTTTAACAGGACACCATAGTAATAGTGGTATATCAATGACTTGCAGGTTTAAGTACATACCATAGGAAGATATGCGCTTCAATGACTTACAGAGCGAACACGATACCATAGGAATGATGCTATATATCAGCAGGTTAACTTCTGATATGCCACCCATAGGATTAGAGGTATATCAATGACTTACAGGTTTAACACGATACCTTAGGATAACAGGTAGTAAAACCCCTGTAATTCAATGTATTCAACTGGTTACAGCCTGAACAAGACACCATAGGAGAAAGGCTATAAATCAGTGACTTAGTTTAGGTGTCCCTTCCCATAGGAATAGAGCTTTATCAGTCACTTAACTCCTGAACGGTGGGTCATAGGAATAGTGCTATTTCAATGGGTTACAGCCTGAACACCATACCATAGGATGTACCTGTAAATCAGAGGCTTATACGTTTCGATACGACCCATAGGATAAGCATGGTTAATCAGTATCTTACCGCCTGATGTACACACCATAGGACTACCTCCACAAATCATCAACAATCTGAATAAGGAAAACAATGCAGGATATAAATCACGACAAGAAGATATTCAGGAGCTTTGCTTTGCCATTAGCTACCTTCGATTATCTGAAGTGTTTCCAAAGGCAATATCAAGATGCCCATAGGGTTTTGATTAATAACAATCAAGCCTTGGCAATCTTACTAGAGCAGCATCAACAATTTAACAATGTAGGGAGTGAATAACAATGGCAAACAAAGACAAGAAAGACAGAATGGCATGGTTCAAAATGGACGCTGGAAGTTTTCTAGCAGAGACTACAGGACTGTCAAACAACCACGTAGGTATATACATGAAGCTTATTGCTCTCTACTGGACTGGTGGCAATAGCTTGCCCGATAACGACACTGTCTTAAACCGTAGGTTAGGTGTAACAGACGCTAAGGATGTTGAAGCTTTAACTGAAATACTTACCGAGTTCTTCCCTAAAGATGGTGCTGGTAAATATTGCCACGTTCAGTTAGATAGTCAGTTACAAGATATTAAAGAGTTCAGTCAGCAGCAATCACTAAGAGCTAGCAATCCGCGCCCTAGTAGCAGCAAACCTTTATCCAATAATACATATGATGCTGAGTTTTAACCAGCGCATAGCGGTGGCTAACCAGTGCTTAACCGAAACCAGCCTATAGAGAGATAGAAAGATACATAGACATAAAGAAATATAGATAGAGAGAAAATAAGTTCATTACTTACTATCTATGTCAGGAATGATTATATCTATCCATCATCTTGAGTAAACTCAAGAAACAGTTAGTAATCTTTAAGTTCATTACTAAATTGACTAACTGACTCTTGAGAGCTACTGATACCTAATTACAACATCATTATTCTGTGTATGTATTCAAAATACAAGATAGCTATCTATCTATAAGTATCACTAAATACAAGTATCAATCCTTCAGTACACCTTAACATTTACCACTTGATTCTAGTAGTAACTATAGAGTCAATCACACCACACAAATACTCATGATTGTTAGCTATCTATGCTTAAACAATCTATCCAACTTGAAAGAAAAATTATGAATGACATCCGAAGGACGTTACCCTGTCCACTTTGTAGCGCAGCTCATATAGTACCTATATCTCGTAACCGCTCTAAATGTAAGAGTTGTAAGACGTGGCTTCAAATCAACGATGCTGGGGACTCCTTACAAGATTATTTTGTAGCTAAGAATACAATATATCTAACCAAGAATGGATATACCAATGTGCGCGCCGTTTCTGCCTAAAACAGGTATTCAAGTACCAGTGGACTATGAGTACCGAGACATGAATAAAGAAAATAAAGGAACAGGTGCTCAGTTAGCAACAAGCACCGATAGACGTACAGGGATGAGCTTCGTTATTAACGATGAGGGGCATAACCTTCCCGGGCTTAGAGGAACAGGCGCACAAAGTATTTCCACTAATGAAGGACGTGACTTGGGAAATACACGCGGAACAGGCGCACAAATTGCATCAGGGAGAAAATAGCAGCAGCTAAGACTAAAGCTAAAGCAACTATTTAGGCTCAATTAGATGTCCACATACGGTACTCAAAGATTCTCTTAAGGACTCTTAGGGGTATCTGTATGTGTGTATCTATTTTTTTAATGATATGACTTTATGTTTGGTTAACATAAACGTTGAAGCGTCTGTTAATTTATATTGGGCAGCTATTATAAATAGTAGCTGAGATACTTGTAACAAGTTATATTTATGCGAGTAGCCAGTAAAGTCTTAATCAACTCAAAATAAGGTATAACTTAAAGTGACTTTAGAATTAAACCTGACCCCAATACTTCAAGTAGCTTACGACATATTTAGCAATATTAAGACGCCCATGCATGTTAATGATATTGCTGCCATTGCAGTTAACTCAAATAAGAATATGGGGATGAAAGCAGAGGAGCTTGCTACTAAACTATCTTCATCACTGTCTCAGCACTTAAAAACAAAGAGCCCTATTTTCGCTAAAGTTGCAAATAAAAATGGCAGCATGAAGAAAGGCATTTACCGATTAAAGAAACAAACTGTTAAGACACAAAAGCTTCCCGCACCTAAGTTTGAAGAGCTGTCAACAAACTACACAGGCAAAGCTGGGGAGTATGCTGTTATGAGTGAGCTGTTGTTTTGGGGATTTAATGTTTCATTAATGGCTGTTGATGAAGGTATAGACATAATAGCCACCAAAGAAAATAAATACTTTCATATACAAGTAAAGGCTACAACTGAAAAGCTAGACTCTACTAGCTTTGGCTTTACAATTAAGCGTGAAGTATTTGAATCAAACAATGACTCCCAAACATTTTATGTACTAGTTCTCAGGTCTAAGCAACACACCGAATACATTGTTCTCCCTAGCAATGAGATTGATAGGCTTATGAAGCTTAAAAGAATCATGGGTAGCCCGAGCTTGTCTCTGAGAGTAAGTTATGAAGCTAAAACAAAAAGATATTACCTAAATGGTAAAGATGATTTATCACCCCATCGAAATGCCTTCGACTTGATTCGCTAATTTAGTCTATTAACCTAGCTACTTCATCTCCGCAGAAAGCACAGTAGCCTTCAAGATAAAGATTCCCTTTGTATAAACTACCCTTGAAGTTAACAATGCGAACAGCATCCTTACAAGTCCCACAGTAGGCATTTGATAACAACTCAGCTCTTAACTGTGTAGGAATAGAGTCCCATATGATTCTAGCTTTAGGTGTGAACTCAGGGAGATGGGTGATGTTCATAGACTAATTAGAGTTAACACATTTTAAATGAGATAAATCCAAGCCTTCATATGTTAGTTTACCCATGTGCTCACCTAAACTCTTGATTGAGTGACCAAGACCATAGCTAGCACCTACGCCAGCACTTGAGTGACCTGTTAGCTTGTCGTGAGCATCTTGAGGTATCCCCGAGTTTCTGCAAGCGTCCTTAAATGAATGTCTGAAGCTATGAAAAGTTAGCTGGGGATTACTGATTCCGATTGTCTTTCGCCCCTGTTCAGCCCTACCCCACCATCTAGAAAAGTCAGCCATCAAACGCCCTTGATTACTTGGCACTAACAGCGGAAACAATGCTTCACTCTGCAACTTCACATAGTCTAGAAAACCTAGCTTTATCAAATCGTTATGTATAGGTACTTTACGTCTTGAGCTATCAGTCTTGATTGTTGCTTCTTCAGCATTATTGGAGATGTCAAAGTAATGATACTCTCCCTCCTGTTTAACATCACCCCTCTGAAGCTGACCAATTTCTGTCATTCGAGCACCAGTGAAAAGAGCTATAAGCGGAATCCAATAGAGAGACTCGCCTTGCAAACCTTTAGCTTTAGGACGATAACCCTTGGTATAAATTGGCGATGAAAATATGGTGTTAAGGTCTTCAATGTTGTACGGTAGTCTTGGGTCTACTTCAACTTTAGGTTTAGCAATTTTAACGCCACTTGCTGGATTCTTAGGAATGTAATCGTTATCAACTGCATATTGAAGTAAGGAGCTTAAACCACCCACTTGCTTCTTAACTGTAGCGAAAGCCTTGCCATCCTCGACACGCTTATCCTTGAACTTTACTAGATGACCTTTGGTTATAAGGTCTATCGTAAGATGCCCGTTAAGTTCCTCAAAGATTCTAATACACAACTTCCATTCATCCTGTGTGCTTCTAGAAGGCTTACGTTCCAGTAGCCACTTGTCATAAATGTTGCTTAGAGTGAGCTTAGAGTTAGACCTTGAGTTAGGCTGTTCTGGAGCTACAGGTGTCTCTACGTGCTCCCCAAGTTGCCTTAGCTTAAGTTGTTTTGTAGCTCCTGATTGAGCCTTAATAAACTTGAGGGCGAACTGCTTGTACTCAGTTGTAGTAGCATCAAATTCATAACCATGACCTTCAAGCCAATCAGCCACAATAAAAGATGATAAGGGTGTTAGCACTCCTCTAGCTATGGCTAATCGCTCGGACTCTTCAGATTCCTTGTGTGAATCCGAAAGTATCTCAAATACATCATCGTCAACACCTTCAGAACGTATTTCATCATCAGCTAATAAGCGTGAGCGTAAGGCTAGGGATATTAAGTGGTCAGCTTCCTCACCAGTAGGGATTTTCTTTAATCGACTACCAGTAGCGTCTATTCGCTCATACTCTTCGTGCAGAGCAGCCCAACGCTTTCTTACTAGAGCTTTAGCTTCATCATGGTTATTAGTTAGGAGCTTGTCCCGTATAGGAGAATTAGGGAAGTGCGCTAAGTATCTTTTCGGGATACGTGCTTGAAAGTAATATCCATTGTCACGCTCCAAGAGTCCTTGAGTCTTGCTCATTTTCTTTTCCATTCGGTAAGTATAACGGAATGTATCCGTAAATGTATCCAAATGAACTCTCTGAGAGCCTTTACTGGCGCCATTTCCAATAATATCAACAACTTAATGTATCATTGGTGCCCCCGACACGAATCGAACGTGTGACCCTCCCCTTAGGAGGGGGATGCTCTATCCACTGAGCTACGGGGGCATATGAAAATTTCGGCTATTTTCTCACATTTCAATCCATCTCGTATTAGTGTTAACATAACTTATTGTTAATTACCCAGTAATTGCTCATTAAGCAGCAAAAACCAAATATATGGCACTCAAGTTAATCTTTTACACAGGCGTGTTGTTGTTAGCATTTTTTGGGTATCGCAGTTATGCCATGGCTGGGCGAGCCCTGCAAATCGGCGATGATGCGCCTAGCTTCACACTTAATGATGCGCAAGGACAGACTCATTACCTATCTGATTACGCTGGCAAGTATCTAGTGCTGTATTTTTATCCTAAAGATGACACACCAGGTTGCACAAAAGAGGCGTGTCATTTTAGAGATGACATGTCTCTGCTTGAAAAATTAGGGGCAAATGTTGTGGGTGTCAGCGTTGATAACAGCGCCTCGCATGCTGATTTCGCCAAGAAGTATCACTTACCCTTCCCTTTATTGATAGACGCTAATGGCGCTGTGGCAGAAAGCTACCAGTCGCTAACAAATCTTTACATTGTAAAAATCGCAAAGCGTCATACTTTCTTAATTGATCCCGCAGGTAAGATTGCTAAGGTGTATACGAGTGTGGATACTTCTAACCATTCGCAGCAAATTATTGATGATTTAAAGCTGTTGCAGCACAAGTCGGAAGTAACTAAATGAGTCATTATTGCTAGGTAAGATAGAGAATTTAACAATGTAAGTTAACTAAAATAATAATGAATTTCAGCCAAACATTACCGTTAAATATTGCTTTAATCATCATGCTACTGTCTTTAATAGCAGTCGGCTTTTATTACATCAAATTAAAGAATAGCGAAGAACTTTGGAAATTTGCGTTAGAAGGCGCTGGAGATGGCGTTTGGGATTGGGATATAAGTAACGATAAAGCTCATTTTTCTGATCGTTATAAAGAGATGTTAGGCTTTAATAATGAAGAGATTGATAGCAGCATAAAAGAATGGAATAACCGCGTGCA
>Ga0208125_100936_pt1 | contig 12281 bp, 8 predicted proteins | sample LakWasM128_HOW14_2_FD_183938 | JGI IMG/M metagenome (GOLD analysis project Ga0208125, IMG submission 183938) | Freshwater sediment methanotrophic microbial communities from Lake Washington under simulated oxygen tension - Sediment Metagenome... | ecosystem: Environmental > Aquatic > Freshwater >... | reverse complement strand
TACGACCGCATGATTCTTACCACGTTGAACACGAGAAGGCGTGTAATCAATCGCTTCATAAAACCCATATTGACCTAGAAATCCATTGGCAGCTAAAGTCTGCATATTCTGACAAGCTTCTACTGGCAGCACTGTCAGTGCCAAGGCGCTCGCGTAAGGTGCAATGACCAAATCGTCACCAAGACCACGTTTAAAGCCTAAACCAGGAACACCAAAAGCCCGATATTGATAAACTTGATTGACATCAGTGGCGATGTAACAGGATTCAGAAATACCCCAAGGAACTGACCTTTTTTTACCATACGCAATCTGGCGCAATACCGCAGTTTTACAAGTTTGCTCTAATAAAGTATTCGCATAGCTCGGCATCAGTAACTGAGGCATGAGATATTCGAACATCGAACCGCTCCAAGAAATCAGGCATAACCTACCTTCGAAACTGGTGAGAAGCCTACCTAGAGAAAACCAATGTTTTTGTGGAACTTGACCCTGCGCAATGAGTAAAAAGCTCGCTATACGGGCTTCGGATGCTAATAAGTCATAGCATGATAAATCTCGGCGGCGCTCTCCTACGTCATAGCCAATACTTAGCAAATCGGAAGATTTATCATAAAGAAATTCGAAGTCCATCACGGCTAGATTTTGACAACGCTCAATTAGATTATTAATGAGCAAGATTCGATGTTTTGCCTCATTGCTAAGCTGCAACATTGCCTCATCATCATTGTTTGCCAACTCAGTCAGGCTTGGAATTCTGGAAATTGGAATATTGGAAAAATGAGCTGTACTATTGGTTAAAATTCCAGTTGTTAACACTCTATAATTTCTAATAATTGAGTTTATTTGCTTTCCAAAGGCACGTGCCCAGTAATGCAACTCAGAACCAGCATTCACGCCTTCTGGTAGGTTCATTATTAAATATTGACTATACCGAACAATCTCTTCAAGCAACTCACCCGCCGCACTTAACGAAAATGATTCACTATTATCTGCAATATCTACCAATATAAATTTTGCTAGTTTCCCTTGAATTTCCTTGATTTTTTCTGCATGACCTAAGGGTTCGGTCAAAGGTAAATATTCACTGAAAACTTGCAATACGTCCTGTAGACCATAAAAAACGTTTGCACCAAGTATGGGCTGGTCTTTAAGTTCTGCTAACCCAGCTTGCAAGGTAAGCAAGCAGCCCGCCAAATTGCCACTATCGACCGAAGAAACGTAACGAGGGTGAAGTGGAGCTAGACTGCGCGTATCGTACCAATTATAAAAATGGCCATGAAAACGCTCTAACTTTTCCATGGAGGTAAACGTGCTAGAAGTTAAATCCAAGAAATCATCGGCTGAAATATAACCAAAATCACAGGCAGAGAGATTACCTAACAATGACATCCCAATATTAGTTGGCGATGTACGTGAAGCAATGGTTGGCGTTGGATGTTCTTGAAAATTATCAGGTGGTAAATAGTTATCTAAAGGACTGACAAATTCAGCAAAAAATTGCCATGTCCGTCTTGCAATTCCACGTAAAAATACCTGTTGATCAGTATTTAGATCTTGCTTGGTTGACACTAAAGGTAAGCTAATCCACCAAGCAACAATAGGCGCAGCGAGCCATAGTAATAAAACCGGTGCGATATAAAACCAAGCTGCTGGCGACTTAAACGCAAATATGTAAGTCATGGTTAATGCAAGCACTGGGGCTATCCACATCTCCTTGGTAAAGTCCAATAATGTGTGCTTTGCATTGCGTTTAGAATACGATTTCAAGTGCCAACTCAATAACCCACGTCGAGTGAATAACATCCGCACACCAGAGCGGAATATGGCATCTACGCATATCAGTGCATCGTATGGCAAAATAATTATAGACATCAGTGAAAGTAATAAGGGGCGTTTTGCAGAGTTCTCAATAAGAACGTAGTGCTCAAGCCAAGTGCGCTCTTCTGGTTTTCTAGCAAAATCAACCAATATAGAAAACAGGCTTGGTAGCAACACCACGCCTATGACAAGCGAAGTCCAATACAATGCGGATTCTGGGTCATGCAACCAGCCGCCAATGAGTAACACCACCAGTGCAGGTGAAACCAGACTGCGTCTTAGATTGTCAAAAATTTTCCAAGCCAACAATCGGGTAAGAGGGTTAGCCTCTTTTTTGGTGTCAGCACCAAATGCACTCGGTACGGTTGCTAGCAACCAGCCCGCCAACTGCCAATCACCCCTTATCCAACGGTGTCTTCGGCTTGCATCAATCACATAACTCGCTGGATGCTCCTCAATAAGGTCTACATCCGTCACTAAAGCTGAACGTGCATAACCACTTTCAAGCAAGTCATGGCTGAGTATGAGATTTTCTGGAAAGCGTCCATCAACGGCTAATCTAAAGGCGTCTACATCATAAATACCCTTACCAATGAATGAACCCTCACCAAACACATCTTGGTACACATCAGAGACTTCTCTGGTATATGGGTCAATACCTGAGTCTCCCGCAAACAATTTGGCAAACCAAGTCTGCCCAGCACTGGTTAGACTAATCGTTGCGCGTGGCTGCAAAATTGCATAACCTTCAACGACACGTTTATTTATTTCATCATAAACTGGTCGATTAAGAGGGTGAGCCATATTCCCAACCAGGGTATAGGCAGCATCGCGGGGCAATTGCGTATCGGTATCAAGAGTGATGACGTATTTAATTGAACTGAAAATGGCTATATCACCAACGATTTCAGAAAATGCTTCTTTCGCGTTACCTCTTAGCAGCGAGTTAAATTGCTCTAATTTGCCACGTTTACGTTCGTAGCCCATCCAAACTGAGTCGTGCGGGTTCCACGTTCTTGGTCGATGGAATAAATAGAATATACATGGCCGGTCATCTTGGTAAGTTTCGTTCAGCACTTGAACCGCTTGTTTTGCATAACTTAACAAGGCTTCATCTTCAGGCATAGTTTGTGAGGTTGAATCATGGAAATCCGTCAGCAAAGCAAAGAATAGATTTGAATCTCGATTACCAAGATATCGAATCTCTAGAGCTTCCAAAAGCTCATCAATCTCTTGAAACTGATGTATTAAGGTTGGAATAACAACCATCGTGCGATGTTCGCTAGGTATGCCGCTTGAAAAATCTAGCCGTGGCAATGATCTTGGTGGAAAAATAAGGGTGACTAATTGATTCACTAACGAGACTGCCGTTGCCGAAGTTGCAATGAAACCAGCTAAGACTAATAACCAAATTCGCCAGCCCATGACATCTACTACGTGAAAGGCCGAAAGTATCATTGATGTTGCCATCACAGTAAGAATAAGCATCGGACTCAGATAAAGCACGAGAAAATAACGTCGACTATATATTCCAAGTTTTTTCTGCCATGTGAAATTGCAGCCAACGCTACGCTCTAATAAATACTTACCCTCATCTATCAAATAGTATCCAACATGAGCTGTACGGTGATTCACGCCTAGTTCATCTGCAGCTGCCTGTGCTAGAAAAATCACCTCTTGAGCAACAGCTAACTCACTACTTACCGTATATTTGCTTCTTCTAGCCACCTCTTCAATCACGTGTCTGTAGCGGTCTCTAGTATTAAAATCCTGATTCACATACGCAGTTGCGGGATCTTTCCTTAAGATACCTTCTACAACGCTGAGTGACTCGACATAATCTCGCCAATCAATAACACCTATGAACCGCAAGCTGCTAATACTATTAGCTATGGAAATCTGGTTAGCGGCAGCTTTTCTACCCGCTATTTCAGACAGTTTTGTAGCTGTGATGCCTTGGTCAATGAGCTTTTGTTCTACCCAAGTCTGTACAAAAGCCATCGTAGAGCCTTGAGCCTGCAATCTCGCGTAAAACTCTTCTACAAATGGCGCTGTTAATGGCACATCTGCATTAGCAAAATCCGCTAACAACTGAATAAGTAACTTAGGTTCGTTCTCTGATGTCGCCAACATGCGGTCTGCCCATGTCACTGCAGCATCAAGCTCTTCGCGCCTGTGGGCAATGTGTAATGCCACCCGACGCAAATTTTCCAATAACGCTAATTGGAGCATGATGGGGAATGCCCACAGCTCACCGAGCTTAAGCGGTTCAACAGTCTGGTATGCGGCGATGATGTGGGTCGCGTTATCAAGATCAACACGACCATCCATGTGTGAAATTAACTCTAAAGCCAGATCATAAATGCGGGGATAGCCTGCTGAAACACCATCTGCTAAGCGGGGTAACTCTTTACTGTATCCTTGCGGTAAATGCGTGCGCGCTAATTCTATTTGCTGCTCAATTAGGTGAAAGTTGTCTAATAGCCAAGCTTCAGCAGGCACTGTACGCTGCTTATGTACGCCAGCAGCACTCACTACATCATAAGCACTCAAAAGCACCTTTTCATTATCCGCTAATCTTGGCAGCAACTTGTCGTTTCCTTCATCAGGATCCAATCTATGCTGTGAAGCAAGCTTTATAGCGTGACGCTTAAGTTGTTCGATACTAAATAGCTCAGAACGAAGCAGCTCGGTATCTCTAAGGTTACCAAGCACATTTCTAGCGCGCGTCGAAAATCCAAACTCATTGATTGTGATAATAGATCCTTAGACATTCACTTCGAAAGGCGAATGACGTAGCTGAGGTTAAATGAATTATTTAATATTTTTTTAAAGGCAACTTGACAGCAAAATGCCTTTAAAACCGCAGCTAAATCTTGCATTGCATTAAGCAATTAGTCTGTGCGCTATCGAACAAATACTGAGATCTACTCTTGGGCTAAAGTCAAGACCACGAGGCTTTATCTGGTCAAAGTATCTGGTCAAATTTTATAAAGTAATCTTTGACATCGTCATCAATAGTGCGATACTTACTAGAGTAAACCAATCAATCCTGAACCCTAGGTATAGTTCGCATGAAAAATCAATCTCTAGTTCTAGGTTTGCGCTCCCAACACTTGCACCCAGCAATTGCAACGGCTCTGTAGCAAATGTTTCTAAATAATAAAGGTCGCGTGTTTTATCGTAGCTCAATCAGCACAAATGGATTGAGTGATGACGGCTGCCAGATTTATGGATAATAAAGACCTTCATCGCCATCAGTTAATTAAAAACTTAACTGCGCAACATAGTGAAAAAGCCGCTGATACGGCGATTATTCTATGGGGACAGATTGCTACCAAAATCATTTCAATCATTGGTGAGCGAGGATTCAAATCGCTATATGTGAGAAGCATATTTCTTAATTCATCAAAATTTCCTTGGCTTGCTAGCTACAACCCAAAGTCTGAGACTAACAATCAGTTCACAGAGTTAAAAATTTGCTTTGAAATGCAAACGCCAGCTCAAATTAAAGAAGTCAACAATCAACTATTGATTACTTTAACTGACATTCTCGCCTCGTTAATTGGCGAGCCTCTAACAACTAATATTTTATGCATGGCTTGGGGCGATGTAGCCTCAGATTTCGTCACCAAGGAATTAAAAAATGAATAGTAAAGTCAACATTCGTCGCCTAAAAACTGGCGTTCCAGGGTTAGACAATCTGATGGGCGGCGGTCTGCCTGAGTTCTCCTTCAATTTAATTGCAGGTACCCCAGGCAGTGGGAAAACAACGCTTGCGCAGCAAATGATGTTCTCCCTAGCGAATCCAGATCAACGTGCACTATTCTTTACAGTACTTGGCGAACCCGCATTAAAAATGCTTCGCTATCAACAGCAATTTCCATTCTTTAAAATGGAAAAATTGAACGACTCAATTAAGTTCGTCAATCTATCAGCCGATCTTCTCGAGGGTGATTTTGAGCGTGTATTAGCGCGTATTGATCAAGAAGTTGAGAGCTTCTCACCTAGCTTTGTCTTTGTGGACTCATTTCGTTCAGTGGTTCAGTCCGCCTCACATATGGAAAAAGGCAAATTCGAACTACAAAAATTTGTACAGCATCTCGGTATGCATATGACGAACTGGCAAGCCACCACATTTCTGATTGGTGAGTATTTAGTGCCAGAATCTGAATCAAGCCCTGTATTTACTGTAGCAGATGGCATACTTTGGCTTACTCAAAATATGCACAGAAATTCTATGGTGCGGAAAATACAAGTAGTCAAAATGCGAGGACAAGCGCAAGCGCCAGGACTGCACACTTTCCGCATTAGTGATACGGGAATCCAAGTTTATCCGCGTGCGATGATTAAGCAAACCTCAGAAGTCGAATCAAAGATTCAAAACTCTATCAAAGAGCAACGTATTCCGATGGGCGTGCCTCAGTTAGACGACATGCTCGGTGGAGGATTACCCGCTGGATATTCACTACTCGTTGTTGGACCTTCTGGTTCTGGTAAAACTATATTGGCGACAGAGTTTCTTGCAGAAGGTATTCGCAGAGGTGAACCAGGAGTCATTGCAGCTTTTGAAAAAAGCCCTAGCCAACTACTTGGCAATAAAAAGCTTTACTCACTCTTTTCAGCTGGTGATATTGGCGTGATTAATACACGCGCGCTTGACTTATCTATTGATGAAACCTTGCATGATTTGATTGAAATGATCAATAAAATGAAAGCAAAACGTGTCGTCATCGATTCATTATCTGGCTTTGAACTCGCGTTAGCACCTGAGTTTAGTGAAGATTTTCGTGGATCGTTGTATAGAATGGTTGCTGAACTGACGAGTATGGGTGTATCTATATTAATGACCTCAGAGCTTGAAGACCGTTATACAGATTTGCGCTTCAGCCCATTTGGCAGCGCGTTTCTTGCTGATGCAATTATTGTGCAGCGCTACGTTGAAATAAAGAGTCAGTTCAAACGGGTTATCTCAGTGGTTAAAGTCAGGGGCAGCAATCATAGTAAAGACATTCGGCTATTTGATGTGACGGATGAAGGCATCATGATTGGCAATGCACTATCAGATTATGATGGCATCATGACAGGTAGTCCTACGGTCAACTTGTAGCTTAAGTGACCAATCAGTGGGGGATGAAACATTGAACACAAAAAATGATAATAGTGGTTCAGCTGATAGTAGCGTAGGTCAGCCAAAAATTATCGTTAAGAGTAGCGATGTCACTCGTTCGCCAACTGGCATAGAGAGAAGATGTGGAGATATTGCGCTCACGGAGGAAACAGCTAAAAACATAAATCGTGGGAAGCTGCTCACCATTCGTGAAAATAATGCACAACTGCGTGAAATTACAGCCACTTCGCGTGAAAAAATAGTTTCTGCTGCAGAAAAACTACATACTAAAACTGAAGAACACATGATTGTGTTGCAGCAAGCGAATTCAAAACTGGTTATCGCTACAATTGAAGCCACTAAATTAGCGGAAAAGCTTGAAATTACTAAAACTGAACTAGAGCTGGCAAAAAATTTGGCAGAAAAAGCAAATCGCGCAAAATCTGACTTTCTTTCCAGCATGAGTCATGAGTTACGTACACCGCTTAATGCCATTCTTGGTTTTGCACAATTACTCGAAACAGGCTCCCCAGCACCAACGGATGCACAGATTAAGAAACTAAATCAGATTACTAAAGCTGGGTGGTACCTGCTTGAACTGATTAACCAAATTCTTGAACTCGCTGTGATTGAGTCTGGCAAGTTATCAGTTTTTAAAGAAAATGTATCATTAAAAGAAATCATACTCGAATGTCAGATTATGATTGAGCCACAATCACAAGAACGCGACATCAGTTTACATATAAGACCTTTCGACTCATCATTAGTAGTTAATGCAGATAAGACCAGACTTAAACAAGTTTTATTTAATTTGCTCTCGAATGCGATTAAATATAATAGACCTCATGGTTCAATAGAGGTGTCATGTTCAGCAAATGGTAACGGGGTAGCACGTATCAGCATCAAAGACAGTGGCTTAGGATTATCTCAGGAAAAACTAGACCAGCTTTTTCAGCCATTTAATCGGCTTGGCCAAGAAAAAGGCCTGAACCAAGGTACTGGAATTGGACTAATGATATGTAAAGAACTGGTCGAGTTGATGGGCGGCACCATCGGCGTAACAAGTACAGTTGGTGTGGGCACCGAATTCTGGATAGAGTTCATCAGCCTATCTTCTTTTCAAACGTTTGTACTAGACACAATACTTCCAACATCAAAACCTTCTGAGCAAAGCACTACAACCAAACACGTTCTACTGTATATTGAGGACAGTCCAGCCAATCTACTGCTAGTAGAGCAAATCATTTTGGACCACCCTAATATCACCATGTTGACAGCAAGTGATGGCAATATGGGGATTGCGCTTGCACGCGCCTATATCCCTGATGCAATTTTGCTAGACATTAATCTTCCTGGTATTAGCGGTTTTGAAACACTTAAAATTCTTCAGGGTGATCTATCTACCGCGAACATTCCAGTGCTGGCAATTAGCGCAAACGCTTTACCACATGATATTGATAAAGCAATCAAGGCAGGATTCTATTCTTATATTACTAAACCAATAAAAATAAAAGAGTTTGTGAATTCACTTAATATGGCTTTTAATCCATAATTTAAACTAAATCAATCCAGCTTATCACCTAGCTTTGCCATCCGATATCCATTTCCACCGATACTTTTTGCCTCATACAAAGCACTATCTGCTTTTTTAATCAGTGTTTCTATGTCTTCACTATCTGTAGGATAAATGCCGACCCCCGCGCTAGCAGTGACATGAACAGTTTCACCATAAATAACATAGGGTTGAGAAACAGCCATCAGTACTTTTGAGACTAAAGCAGCGACACTACTGGCGTCACGTAATTCCCACAATACCACTATAAACTCATCCCCACCAAAGCGAGCTACGGTATCCTCTTGGCGCACTGCAGCAACTAACCTATCAGCCACTATTTTTAGCAGCATATCTCCAGCAAGGTGACCCAGCCTATCGTTGATGGGTTTAAATCCATCTAAATCCATATACATCACTGCCGCAGTGCACTTCTTTCTGCGTGCATGTGCAATCGCTAGGGATAGTCTATCAACTAAAAGCCTTCTATTAGGTAATCCAGTCAGCTCATCGTGCATTGCCCAAGATTCCATTGAACGGCTGTATTGCTCAAGTTGTTTATAAAGCAAGCGGACTTCCAGCATGTTATAAATTCTGACTTTTGCCTCCATCAGATCGAATGGTTTACTGATAAAGTCTTTGGCGCCAGCATTTAACGCTTTTAACATGTGATCTGGTTGTGCAGTGATAACAAGAATAGGGATATAGCCTTCTGATTCGTTTATTTTCAATGCTTCCATTACCTGAAAACCATTCATACCCGGCATTTGAAGATCAAGCAGAATCAGGTCGTATTGGTTTTCAGCATGTAATGCACATACAGCAAACGGGTCTATTGTAGAGCTGACGCGCTGATATCCATCCTCTTGCAACATTTGCTCCAAGAGATATACATTAGATTCCTGATCGTCAACAATCAAAATACTTGCATTCTTAATATCAGTACTATTTATCATCACAAATTGACTCATCAAATGTATTATGGATTGCGCATAAGTTAGGTAATGAACCCAGCACTATCGCACCTAAATCAAAAATTATTAAGCAATAGCTGTTCATTAGTTATATTTAAAGATGGGATACACTGCCAAAAAAATTATCCCAAAATGAAGTAGTGACGCCATAGTAGCTGTGTTGGTCTACACGATGATGTAGACCATGCAAACGCTTACGCTTTCTAAGCCAAGGGCTGTCCATATGCCAGTGATGAATACCATGGTGAACGATGGTGTAAGCCAAATACCCAATCAATACACCTAAGGTCAATGCGCAGGCATGTAATAAGCCAAATAGGAATAATGCAGGAAAGAAAACCAATATAAGGAGCAATGCGGCACTCAATAGCGTTGGTAAACAAATGAGAGCACTCGGTCGCCTGTGATGCTCTCTATGCCAGCTTTTAAAAGGCTGTAAACCATGGAGAACAAAGCGATGTAATAGATACTCAATAGCAGTCCAGCTAATGAGTCCAACCAAAGTTAAAAACAAACTCTCAACTAATTGCTTAGGTGACGCATTAACTAAAAGATAAACTGCTAGAAATACAACGCATAACCAATAAAAAGTAAAATCTACAATATTGTTTACTTTACTCTGCTCTAGACTGAAAACTTTCATATACATCCCAGATGATTATTGGCTGCAAATATGCGTGTTAAATTAACATTAAGTACGCCAAGGATGTTTCGGCACGTCGCATACACCAGCAACGTTAACACCAGCTTGAGCAACTATATGATCATTTTCAACGGTGTCGCCACTTACTCCTATCGCCCCAATGAGTATCCCTTTATCATCGACAATTGGCAGCCCGCCAGGGAATGTGATTAAGCCATCATTGGAATGCTCTATACCGTAAAGCGGAGATCCCGGTATTGATAACTTGCCTATTTCGCCTGATGGCATTGCAAAGTAACAAGCTGTTTTAGCTTTTTTAATCGCAATATCAATACTGCCAACCCAAGCATCATCCATTCTTGTAAAGCTTTTGAGATTTCCACCAGAGTCCAAAACTGCAATACAAGATTTCACTCCAATTTCTAACGATTTCTCAACAGCTTTATCAATAATCTGTTGTGCGACTTCAAAACTTACATGCATATATATTCCTTAAGAAATTTAAGCTGAATAGCTTCAACTTATGGGTTAATACTGATAATTAATACTAAAAAATTATTGCGTCATGCAGCACCAAGCAACCGCCCACCGCTAGCTAGAGTCACGTTAACAATGATCAATCAGGCACTTGCCATATTTATTGCATGCACTTAGGCACACATACTCCATTTGACTTAGCATGATAATTTTCAACAGGCTGTATCACTCACGCATTATTAAGGTTTTAATCTTTATTATCCGTTCGCCAACGCACTCAACTACCCTTTAAAATAACCTGAGCTTGAAAAGTGGATGCAATACATGTCATAGCTGCAAATAATAGAGTTTGCAAAAAGTTTAAACTTTGAATGACTGATATTCTGTCTACTTATAATGTTTAATTGACTTAAAGAGTCTATAAGAATTTATATAGACAGCTCATTAATCATGCTTGAAATGAAGTGGAAGCACTTTGAAAGATGAGTGCAAAAAACGGGGAAATTAACATCTGTTAATTCAGGATTAGTGAGACTTTCCTTGAATTATCACCTCGTCATTGGCGGGGGGGGATTCAGAACATTTAATGCCAAGAGTCAATACAAAAGCATCGCTCTCCAGTTGAAAGTCTGAACGTATTTATGGAATATTTACGTTCAGAATACTAAGTTCTTAAATGAGGCGAATTTAATCTTTTGAATGCAACCTTGCATTTAATTGATCAACTACCTCAGCCCAATCTGCATCCTTCAATATTTCGTCACGTAAAAATGATGCCTGTGCAGATGTCCAAAATGGCGCATCAGCAAGCAAAATATCTGCTGCAATTGGGCTGTGAATTTTTATGAAATTTTCTATGGCAATCTCATCTGATGGCAAACCGAGTTGGTCAAAAAGACTACTCACTTGATGTGTTGAAAAGTCCATACAGCTCCTCACATTAACTCTTTAAACTCTTTATATTCACTACTGTTAATCTACCGCAGTTGTGCCCCACTCTTGCATTGCTTGTTCACCGGGGCGATCAACTTTAACCTTACCGTTTTCAGCAGAAGTTACCCAGCTCAGCGGAATATAATGGTGCTGGCCACTTTCGTCTTTCTTAAGTTTAATTGTACTCTGTCCTTCCATATGATCAACAACTGCGAACTGTCCATCTTGCGAACAGACTACTGGCATGTCAGGTTTAATTTGGTTTGCTGTAATCATTTAGTACTCCTAATATTGTTACTTTTAAGTTTATTAAAGAAAGATGCGTTAAGCATATTAATCAAGCACTCGTTGTACGCTTATCTTTAAAAAAATATTGATACAACGCTACGCTGTATCTCTTTGAGGGGAAGTCAAACCTCCCCTCAAATAACTCATTACTTGCCGAAGTGCAACTTCGCATCACTAATACATTTATCCTTAACATTACCTGCTAGTACATCGCATTTTTCTTTAGCTACAGCATAGTCTGCATCACGTTTTTCAATCGTCGCATCCTTACGCGCATCAGCACTTACTTCAGCGGCCTTAGCATTTGCATCACCTGACTTCTCATTCGCCACGGCCTGAGCGTCATCCGACTTCACGCCTGCCTTAGCGTTGGCATTGTTAGTTTTCATCTGTGCCTCGGCATCAGCAATTTGATGTACTTTGGCAGACTTAGCTTCTTTCACACAAACATCTTTGTTATTGCCAGCTTTGTCATCGCATTTTTCA
>Ga0208125_100935_pt1 | contig 12282 bp, 10 predicted proteins | sample LakWasM128_HOW14_2_FD_183938 | JGI IMG/M metagenome (GOLD analysis project Ga0208125, IMG submission 183938) | Freshwater sediment methanotrophic microbial communities from Lake Washington under simulated oxygen tension - Sediment Metagenome... | ecosystem: Environmental > Aquatic > Freshwater >... | reverse complement strand
CGTCAACACGCCCGAGGCCGCCGAGGCGGTGCCGCATATCCGCGCCCAGCTGGACCGCATGGGCATCGATGTGCCCCTGGTGGGCGACTTCCACTACAACGGCCATCGGCTGCTGACCGAGTATCCAGAGATGGCACAGGCCCTCTCCAAATACCGCATCAACCCCGGCAATGTGGGCAAGGGCGACAAGCGCGACCGCCAGTTCGCGCAGATGATCGAGGCCGCCATCCGCTACGACAAGGTGGTGCGCATCGGCGTCAACTGGGGCAGTCTGGACCAGGAGCTGCTGGCCCAGATGATGGACGAGAACGCACAGCGTGCCGAGCCCTGGGATGGCCAGCAGGTGATGTACCAGGCGCTGATCCAGTCGGCGCTGTCCTCGGCCGACTATGCTCGCGAGTTGGGCATGAACCCCGACAACATCATCATCAGCTGCAAGGTCAGCGGCGTGCAGGACCTGATTTCGGTCTACCGTGCGCTCAGCGCGCGCTGCGACTACGCCCTGCACCTGGGTCTGACCGAGGCCGGCATGGGCACCAAGGGCACGGTGGCCTCGGCCACGGCGCTCTCCATCCTGCTGCAGGAGGGCATTGGCGACACCATCCGCGTCTCGCTCACGCCGCAGCCCGGCGAGGCCCGCACCCAGGAGGTAGTGGTGGCGCTGGAGATCCTGCAATCGCTGGGCCTGCGCGCCTTCAATCCCAGCGTGACGGCCTGCCCCGGTTGCGGCCGCACCACCAGCACCACCTTCCAGGAGCTGGCCAAGCAGATCGACGACTATCTGCGCGAGCAGATGCCGGTCTGGCGCAGCAAGTACCCGGGCGTCGAGAACATGAAGGTGGCGGTGATGGGCTGCATCGTCAACGGCCCGGGCGAGAGCAAGCATGCCGACATCGGCATCAGCCTGCCCGGCACCGGCGAGGCGCCCGCCGCCCCCGTCTTCATCGATGGCCAGAAGGCCCTGACCCTGCGCGGCGAGAACATCGCCAGCGAGTTTCACGCCCTGGTCGAGAACTACATTGAGAAGCGCTTCGGCGTCGCCGTTTGAGAATGACTGAGCAAAAGAAGTTGCAGCCCTTGCAGGCCGTCAAGGGCATGAACGACATCCTGCCGCCGGAATCGGCGCGCTGGGAATGGCTGGAGGCCAAGATGCGCAGCGTGCTGCAGCGCTATGGCTACCAGAATGTGCGCACCCCCATCGTGGAGCCGACCGCGCTGTTCGTGCGCGGCATCGGCGAGGTCACCGACATCGTCGAGAAGGAGATGTACGCCTTCGAGGACCGGGCGGACAAGCATGGCCAGGCCGAGCATCTGGCGCTGCGCCCCGAGATGACGGCGGGCGTGGTGCGCGCCATGACCGAGCATTCCTTCCTGCGCGATTCGGGCCGCCGCCTCTATTACTTCGGCCCGATGTTCCGCCGCGAGAAGCCGCAGAAGGGGCGCTACCGCCAGTTCCACCAGATGGGTGTCGAGGCGCTGGGCTTTGCCGGCCCGGATGTCGACGCCGAGGTGATCCTGATGGGCAGCCGGCTGCTGCGCGAGCTGGGCCTGGTGGACGGCGAGCATTTCACGCTCGAGCTGAACTGCCTGGGCGAGGTGGCCGAGCGCCGCGCGCACCGCGAGGCGCTGATCGCTCATCTGGAACAGCACAAGGAGCTGCTCGACGAGGACAGCCAGCGCCGCCTCTACACCAACCCGCTGCGCGTGCTGGACACCAAGAACCCGGCCCTGCAGGAGATGGCCAACGCCGCGCCCAAGCTGCTGGACTTCCTGGGCGAGGCCTCGCTGGCGCATTTCATGGGCGTGCGCGCCATCCTCGATGCGGCAGGCGTGGCCTACCGCATCAACCCGCGCCTGGTGCGCGGCCTGGACTATTACAACCTCACCGTGTTCGAGTGGGTCACCGACAAACTGGGTTCGCAGGGCACGGTGTGCGGCGGCGGCCGCTACGACGGGCTGATCGAACAGCTGGGCGGCAAGCCCGCGCCGGCGGTTGGTTTCGGCATGGGCTTCGAGCGCATGCTGTTGCTGCTGGAGGAGGTGGGCGTGGCGCCGGACGCGCCGGTGCCCGATGCCTACGCCATCGTGCCCTCGACGCAGGGCCTGGCGCAGGTGATGGTGGCGCTGGAGGCGCTGCGTGCCGCCGGCGTGGCGGTGGTGATGCACCCCGGCCAGAGCAGCATGAAGTCGCAGTTCAAGAAGGCCGATGGCAGCGGCGCGCGCGTGGCCCTGATCTTCGGCGAGGACGAGCTGGCCCAGGGCCTGGTGGCGATCAAGCCGCTGCGCGATGCCCAGGCCCAGCAAGTCACCCGCCCGCTCGCCGATGTGACGAGCTGGGCGCATGAGCTGCGCAACGCATAATCGCGGCTCGGTTTTCCCTTTCTTTCCCTCTCTCTTGCAATAGAACGATTCCACATGGCGTCTCATCTCGATCTGGAAGAACAGGAACAGCTGGACCAGCTGAAGGCGTTCTGGAACAGCTACGGCAATCTCATCACCTGGGTGCTGACCCTGGCACTGGCCGCCTATGCCGGCTGGGTCGGCTGGGGCTGGTGGCAGCGTGACCAGGCCGTCAAGGCCGCGGCCATGTACGACGAACTGGATCGCGCCGCCCAGGCCGGCGAGGTCGACAAGGTAACGCGCGTGTTCGCCGACCTGAAGGACCGCCACCCGCGCACCACCTATGCCGCCCAGGCCGCCCTGCTGGCCGCCAAGTTGCAAGCCGACAAGGGCCAGGCCGACAACGCCCGTGCCAGTCTGGAATGGACGGCCGCGAACGCGAATGCCGATGAATACCGTGATCTGGCGCGCCTGCGCCTGGCCGGTCTACAGCTGGACGCCAAGCAGTACGACGAAGCCGCCAAGACCCTGGACGCGGTGAAGTCGGTCGATTTCGCCGCCCTGGTGGCGGACCGCCGTGGCGATCTGGCCTTGCTGCAGGGCAAGCCCGAGGTCGCCAAGGCCGAGTTCCAGAAGGCCTATGCCGCGCTGGACAAGACCCTGGACTACCGCCGCCTGGTGGAGGTGAAGCTGGCCAGCCTCGGCGTCGCCGTGGCCGACGATGCCGACAAGAAGGTGGCGCAATGATGATTCGATTCCGCCGTGCCACGCCCCTGGCCGCCGTGTTGAGCCTCGCCCTGCTGGGTGGCTGCTCGATCTTCAGTTCCTCCAATGCGCCCAAGCCGGCCGCGCTGGAAACCGTCACGCCGCAGATTGCCGGCCGCCAGGTCTGGGCCAGCAGCGTGGGCAGCGTGCAGTTCCCGCTCGCCATCACGGCGCGCAACGAGCAATTCTTCGTCGCCGGTTCCGACGGTGCGGTGATGGCCTTGCAGGCCAGCAGCGGCCAGCTGCTGTGGCGTGCCGAAGTGGGCGAGCGCCTCAGCGCCGGGGTTGGCAGCGATGGCCGCTTTGCCGCGGTGGTGACGCGTGGCAACGAGGTGGTGCTGCTGGACGCCGGCAAGGTGTTGTGGCGCAAGGCGCTCAAGACCCCGGTGACGACTGCCCCGCTGGTGGCGGGCGAGCGCGTCTTCGTGCTGACGGTGGACCGCGTGGTGCATGCCTTTGACGCGCTGGACGGCCGCCGCCTGTGGGAGCTGCGCCGCCCCGGCGACGCCTTGACGCTGGCGCAGGCCGGCGTCATCACCAGCTACAAGGACACCCTGGTGGTGGGGCAGGGCGCCCGCATGGCCGGCGTGGACCCGCTCAAGGGCTCGCTGCAATGGGAGGCCAGCGTGGCCAATCCGCGCGGCACCAATGAGGTGGAACGTCTGGCCGACCTGATCGCGCCCGCGGTGCGTACCGGCGAGCTGATTTGCGCGCGCGCCTTCCAGTCGGCCGTGGCCTGCATCAATGCCGACCGCGGCACCACGCTGTGGAGCCGCAATGTCGGCGGCAGCCAGGGCGTGGGCGGCGACGCCCAGCTGGTGGTGGCGGCCGATGCCTCGGACCGCATCACCGCCTGGAACACCCGTAACGGCGACGTGCAGTGGACGGCCGAGCAGTTCCTCAACCGCAAGCTCAGCGCCCCGCTGGTGCAGGGGCCGACGATCGTGTTCGGCGACTTTGAAGGCCAGCTGCACTTCATCTCGCGCGAGACCGGCAAGACCCAGTTGCGCCTGCCCACCGATGGTTCGCCCATCGTCGGCGCGCCGGTGTTGGCCGGCACCACGCTGCTGGTGGCCACGCGCAACGGCGGCTTGTTTGCCTTCCGGCCCGAGTGAGCGTCCGTCAGCGCTTGAGCAGTACCCTTAGCTGAAAAGAAGAACAAGATGAAACCCGTGATCGCCCTGGTGGGCCGCCCCAATGTGGGCAAGTCCACCCTCTTCAACCGGCTCACCAAGAGCCGGGACGCCATCGTGGCCGACTTTGCCGGCCTCACGCGCGACCGGCACTATGGCGATGGCCGCCTGGGTGACCGCGAGTTCATCTGCATCGACACGGGCGGCTTCGAGCCCGACAGCACCACCGGCATCGTCAAGGAGATGGCCAAGCAGACCCGCCAGGCCGTGGCCGAGGCGGATGCGGTGGTGTTCGTGGTGGATGTGCGCACCGGCCTGTCCGGGCAGGACCAGGACATCGCGCGTTATCTGCGCCAGGCCAACAAGCGCATCTTCCTGGCCGTCAACAAGGCCGAGGGCATGAGCGACTCGCCCCTGCTGGCCGAGTTCCATGAGCTCGGCCTGGGCGAGCCGCACCCGATCTCGGCCGCCCATGGCCAGGGCATCCGCAGCCTGCTGGACGCGGTGCTGGAGGGCTTCGACGGCGCCGAGGAGTTCGGTGCCGGCCCCGAGGACGAGACCACCATCCGCATCGCCGTGGCGGGCCGCCCGAATGTGGGCAAGAGCACCCTCATCAACACCTGGCTGGGCGAGGAGCGGCTGGTGGCCTTCGACATGCCGGGCACCACGCGCGATGCCATCAGCGTGCCCTTCGAGCGCAACGGCCAGAAGTTCCAGCTCATCGACACCGCCGGCCTGCGCCGCAAGGGCAAGGTGTTCGAGGCGATCGAGAAGTTCTCGGTGGTCAAGACCCTGCAGGCGATTGCCGACGCCAATGTGGTGCTGCTGCTGATCGACGCCACCCAGGGCGTGACCGACCAGGACGCACACATCGCCGGCTACATCCTCGACAGCGGCCGCGCCGTGGTGGTGGCCATCAACAAATGGGATGCGGTGGACAGCTACCAGCGCGAGACCCTGATGCGCTCGATCGAGACGCGCCTGGGCTTCCTGAAGTTCGCCACCATCCTGCATATCTCGGCGCTCAAGCGGCAAGGCCTGGCCCCGCTGTGGAACGCCATGGCCGACGCCTATGCCTCGGCCTACAAGAAGATGACCACGCCGGTGCTGACGCGCCTGGTGCAGGAGGCGGTGCAGCACCAGACGCCGAAGAAGGTGGGCCATTTCAGGCCCAAGATGCGCTATGCGCACCAGGGCGGCATGAACCCGCCCATCGTGGTGATCCACGGCAATTCGCTGGACCATGTCACCGAGGTCTACAAGCGCTACCTGGAAGGGCGCATCCGCGCCCATTACAAGCTCACCGGCACGCCGCTGAAGATCGAGCTGCGCTCGTCCAAGAATCCGTTTGACGAAAAAGACAGCTGAGCCGCAAGCGCGGGGAAACCCGCGCCTGTGTTAAGGTGGCGGCTCTCCAACCCTCTCTCACAACACGGAGCATATCGTGAGCAACAAAGGACAACTCCTGCAAGATCCCTTCCTGAACCTGCTGCGCAAGGAGCATGTGCCGGTGTCCATCTACCTGGTCAACGGCATCAAGCTGCAAGGGCATATCGAGTCCTTTGACCAGTACGTGGTGCTGCTGCGCAATACCGTGACGCAAATGGTCTACAAGCACGCCATCTCTACCGTGGTGCCCGGCCGTGCCGTGAACTTCCACGCCAGCGACAGCCCCGAAGCCACTACCTGAGGCCGCTAGTCTCGCGCCCACAAGGCGTGAGCGCGATCACTCAACACCTTGAGTTCTTCCACATCTCCGCAGTCGCCGCCGCCCCTCGAGGCGGCGCGCGCCATTCTTGTGGGCGTTGATTTCGGCCGTAGCGGCCATCACGCCGGCGCCTTCGACCCCACCCTGGACGAGCTGGCCCTGCTGGCCGAATCCGCCGGCGATACCGCCGTTGCGCGCGTGGTGGCGCGCCGCCAGGCGCCCGATGCCGCGCTGTTCGTCGGCTCCGGCAAGGCCGACGAGATCAAGCTGCTGGTGGATGCCCACCAGGCCCATACCGTGCTGTTCGACCAGGCGATCTCGCCGGCCCAGCAGCGCAACCTGGAGCGCGTGCTGGGCGTGCCGGTGGCCGACCGCACCGCGCTGATCCTGGAGATCTTCGCCGCCCGCGCCAAGAGCCACGAGGGCAAGCTGCAGGTGGAGCTGGCGCGCCTGCAATACCTGGCCACGCGCCTGGTGCGGCGCTGGAGCCACCTGGAGCGCCAGAGCGGCGGCATCGGCATGCGCGGCGGCCCGGGCGAGGCGCAGATCGAGCTCGATCGCCGCATGATCGACGAGCGCATCAAGACCATCAAGGAACGGCTCAAGAAGGTGCAGCGCCAGCGCAGCACGCAGCGCCGCGCGCGCAGCCGCAACGGCGTGTTCAAGGTCTCGCTGGTGGGCTATACCAATGCCGGCAAGTCCACGCTCTTCAATGCGCTGGTGAAGGCCCGCGCCTATGCGGCCGACCAGCTCTTCGCGACGCTGGACACCACCACGCGCTCGCTCTACCTCGAGGCCGCCGGCGCCAGCGTCTCGCTGTCCGATACCGTTGGTTTCATCCGCGACCTGCCGCACAAGCTGGTGGAGGCCTTCCAGGCCACGCTGCAGGAGGCGGCGGATGCCGACCTGTTGCTGCATGTGGTGGATGCCGCCTCGCCGGTGCTGGACGAGCAGATGGTGGAGGTGGAGCGCGTGCTGGCCGAGATTGGCGCCGGCGACATTCCGCAGATCCTGGTCTACAACAAGCTCGACAAGCTCGAGGACAACCAGCGCCCGCGCAGCCCGCAGGACTGGATCGAGCGTGACGGCGGCGAACGCGTCTCGCGTGTCTTCGTCAGCGCCCTGACCGGCGAGGGCCTGGACGTGCTGCGCCAGCAGATCGTGGCCGCGATGAGTAGTATGGCCGAGCTCCCGGCGGGGCAAGATGTGACCCCGGCGGACTTGAACTCGCCGGCCGCGGCCCCAGATGAGCAAGGTTTGCCGTCCGGAGACCCCTCCATTTGGTCCGAGAATGACGACTCGGCCGCATTCCCTACACAGGCATGAGCATGAATCACTCCGCGAGCGCGCGCTCCAAGACGCCCTTCACCGCGACGGCACAGGCGGCGCGTGCCCTGCTGGCGCGGCTGCTGACGCCGGCCGGCTGGCGCGCCGGGCGCCATCTGAACAATGGCCGCAACGACGGCCCGCCGGACCTGGATGAGCTCTGGCGCGATTTCAACCGCAAGCTCTCGGGCATGTTCGGCGGCCGCGGCGGCAAGGGCAGCGGCCCCGACAACAGCGGTGGCGGCAACAACAACTTCCAGCCCGACATCAAGAGCGCCGGCATCGGCATGGGCCTGATTGCCGGCGTGGTGGCGCTGGGCTGGCTGGCCAGCGGCGTGTTCATCGTGCAGGAAGGCCAGCAGGCGGTGATCACCTCCTTCGGTAAGTACAGCAAGACGGTGGATGCCGGCATCCAGTACCGCCTGCCTTACCCCTTTCAGGCCAACGAGGTGGTGCCGGTGACGCAGCTGCGCTCGGTGGAGGTGGGGCGCAATGCGGTGGTGCAGGCCACCGGCCTGCGTGACTCGTCGATGCTGACGCAGGACGAGAACATCGTCGACATCCGCTTCACCGTGCAGTACCGCCTCAAGGATGCGCGCGAGTACCTGTTCGAGAACTTCCGTCCCGACGAGGCGGTGGTGCAGGCGGCCGAATCGGCGGTGCGCGAGATCGTCGGCAAGAGCAATATGGATTCGGTGCTGTACGAGCAGCGCGACGCCATCGCCGCCGACCTGGTGAAGTCGGTGCAGACCCAGTTGGACCGCCTCAAGGCCGGCATCCTGGTGGTGAATGTGAACGTGCAGAACGTGCAGGCCCCCGAGCAGGTGCAATCGGCCTTCGACGATGCCTTCAAGGCCGGCGCCGACCGCGAGCGCCTGAAGAACGAGGGCGAGGCCTACGCCAACGACGTGATCCCCAAGGCGCAGGGCGAGGCCGCCAAGTTGCGCGAGCAGGCCGAGGGCTACAAGGCGCGCGTGGTGGCGCAGGCCGAGGGCGACGCGCAGCGCTTCAAGAGCGTGCTGGCCGAGTACCAGAAGGCGCCGGCGGTGACGCGTGACCGCATCTACATCGACACCATGCAGCAGGTCTACTCCAACGTCAGCAAGGTGATGGTGGACAGCCGCTCGGGTTCCAACCTGCTTTATCTGCCGCTCGACAAGCTGATCCAGCAGTCCGGTGGCACGGTGACGAGCAGCACGCCGCTGCCGGCGCCGATTACCGATGGCAGTGCACCCGCACAGACCAGCGATGTGCGCTCGCGCGATGGCCTGCGCAGCCGTGACCGCGACGGTCGTTGATCGGGAGGAAACAAGAACATGAACCGCATTGCCTCCATCGTTGCCGGCGCGCTCGTCGCCTTCCTGCTGCTGAGCTCCACGCTCTTCATCGTGGACCAGCGCCAGTTCGCCGTCATCTACGCCCTGGGCGAAATCAAGGAAGTGGTCACCGAACCGGGCCTGAAGTGGAAGCTGCCGCCGCCCTTCCAGAACGTGGTGTTCCTGGATCGCCGCATGCAGACCCTGGACAGCCCCGAGTCGCGCCCCATCTTCACCGCCGAGAAGAAGAGCCTGGTGATCGACTGGCTGGTGAAGTGGCGCGTTTCCGATCCGCGTCAGTTCATCCGCAACAGTGGCGCCGACATGCGCAATCTGGAGAACCGCCTCAGCCCCATCGTGCAGGCGGCGCTCAACGAGGAAGTGACCAAGCGCACCGTGCGCGCGGTGCTCGCCACCGAGCGCGAGAAGGTCATGAACGACGTGCAGAAGCGACTCTCCGACGAGGCCAAGCAGTTCGGCATCGAGATCGTCGACGTGCGCGTCAAGCGCGTGGACTTCTCGGCCAACATCACCGAGTCGGTCTACAACCGCATGAAGTCGGAGCGCGCCCGCGTGGCCAATGAACTGCGCTCCACCGGTGGCGCCGATGGCGAGAAGATCCGCGCCGACGCCGACCGCCAGCGCGAAGTGATCGTGGCCGAGGCCTACCGCGACGCGCAGAAGATCAAGGGCGAGGGCGATGCCAAGGCCTCGGCCCTGTATGCCGAAGCCTTCGGCCGCGACCCGCAGTTCGCACAGTTCTACCGCTCGCTGGAAGCCTACCGCTCGAGCTTCCGCAACAAGTCGGACGTGATGGTGGTGGATCCGAGCAGCGAGTTCTTCAAGGCCATGCGCAACGGCGGGCCGGGTGGAGCCGCCGCTGCCACGCCGCCGCGCAAGTAAGCCAGCCGCAGCCGCTTCCAGCCCATGTCGGATCTGCTGCTGGGCGCCTTGGCGCTGATGCTGGTGATCGAAGGCCTGCTGCCGTTTCTCAATCCGACGCTGTGGCGGCAGGTGTTCCTGCGCGTGCTGGCGATGACCGACGGGCAGATCCGCTTTGTCGGGCTCTCCAGCATGCTGATGGGCCTGCTGCTGCTCTACGTGCTCTACAGCTGAGCCTGTTGTTGTGGCGCCATCGCAGACCGCGATGGCGGGCTATTGCCGGGCAGGCCGCGGCCTGCCGGTACAATGCCGTTTTTAATCCCCCCCAATACGTCCATGTCCTCAGCTTGGCTGCTGCCCGAGCACATTGCTGACGTCCTGCCGTCCCAAGCCCGCCGCATCGAAGAGTTGCGCCGCGAATTGCTGGACATGGCGCGGACCTACGGTTGCGAACTGGTGATGCCCCCGCTGCTGGAGCATCTGGAGTCGCTGCTATCCGGCACCGGTCGCGAACTGGACCTCAAGACCTTCAAGCTCGTCGACCAGCTCTCGGGTCGCAGCCTGGGTCTGCGCGCCGACACCACGCCGCAGGTGGCGCGCATCGATGCGCATCTGCTCAACCGTGCCGGCGTGACGCGCCTGTGCTACTGCGGCCCGGTGGTGCACACCCGGCCCGATGGCCTGCATGCGACGCGCGAGCCGCTGCAATTCGGTGTCGAGATCTACGGCCATGCCGGCCTGGAGGCCGATCTGGAGGTGCAGGAACTGGCGATCGATGCGCTGCAGCGCGCCGGCCTGCGCGAGGTGACCCTGGATCTGGGCGACGCGCGCCTGGTGCGCGGCGTGCTGGGCGATGTGAAGCTGTCGGCCGATCTGCTGGACGCCGTGGTGACGGCGTTGGCGAGCAAGGATGCGGCCGCGCTCAAGGCGCTGAGCTCGGACCTGCCCGCGCCCGTGGCGGCGGGCCTGCAGACCCTGCTGTCGCTGTATGGTGGCGTCGAGGTGCTGGCGCAGGCGCGCGCCCAGCTGCCCGCGCATCCGCTCATCAGCGCGGCTCTGGACGATCTGGAGTGGCTGTCCAGCCACGTGCGCCAGACCCATCCCGAGCTGCACCTGGGCTTCGATCTTTCCGATCTGACCGGCTACGCCTATTACAGCGGCATGCGCTTTGCGCTCTACGTGCCTGGCTGCAGTCATGCGGTGCTGCGCGGCGGCCGCTACGACGAAGTGGGCGCGGTGTTTGGCCGCCGCCGCCCGGCGGTGGGCTTCAGCCTGGACCTCAAGACCCTGGTGGGCCTGTGCCCCGAGACGGCGCTCAGCGCCGCGGTGCGCGCCCCCTGGGGTGAGGATGCCGGCTTGCGTGCGGCGATCCGCCGCCTGCGCGCCGAGGGCGCCACGGTGGTCTGCGTGCTGCCGGGGCACGAACACGAGAATGACGAATTCGATTGCGACCGCGAACTGGTCAGCGTTGACGGTCAGTGGGTGGTGCGCGCGCTGTGATCGCCTGATCCAGCCCCTCCGCCGGTAACAACACAGCATTGGACGAGCAAGAAAATGAGCAGCAGTGAAATCGCGCGTGGCCGCAACGTGGTCGTCGTGGGCACCCAGTGGGGCGACGAGGGCAAGGGCAAGGTGGTGGACTGGATGACCGATCACGCCGACGGCGTGGTGCGTTTCCAGGGCGGCCACAATGCCGGCCATACGCTGGTCATCAAGGGCGTGAAGACGGCGCTGCAGCTGATCCCCTCGGGCATCATGCGCGACGGCGTGGCCTGCTATATCGGCAATGGCGTGGTGGTGGATCCCACCCATCTGCTGTCCGAGATCGAGCGCCTGGAGAAGGCCGGCGTGGAAGTGCGCTCGCGCCTCTACATCAGCGAGTCCTGCCCGCTGATCCTGCCCTTCCATGTGGAAGTGGACAAGGCGCGCGAGGCACTGCGCGAGAGCAGCGGCAGCGGCAAGATCGGCACCACCGGCAAGGGCATCGGCCCGGCCTATGAGGACAAGGTGGCGCGCCGTGCCCTGCGCGTGCAGGACCTCAAGCATCCCGAGCGTTTCGCCAAGAAGCTCAAGGAATTGCTGGAGCTGCACAACTTCGCCCTGACCGGTTACCTGAACGGCAAGGCGCTGGAATTCCAGCCCATCTACGACCAGGCCATGAAGATGGCCGAGGTGCTCAAGCCCATGATGGCCGACGTGGGCTATATGCTGCACAAGGCCCACCTGGCCGGCGCCAACATCCTGTTCGAGGGCGCCCAGGGCACGCTGCTGGACATCGACCACGGCACCTACCCCTATGTGACCTCCAGCAACTGCGTGGCCGGCAATGCCGCCGCCGGCGCCGGCGTGGGCCCGCAGATGCTGCACTACATGCTGGGCATCACCAAGGCCTACACCACGCGCGTGGGTTCGGGCCCGTTCCCGACCGAGCTGGAGTGGGAGAAGGAAGGCACGGTGGGTTACCACCTCAGCACCGTGGGCCAGGAGAAGGGCACCGTGACCGGCCGTGCGCGCCGCTGCGGCTGGCTGGACGCGGCCGCGCTGAAGCGTTCCATCATCATCAACGGCATCACCGGCCTGTGCCTGACCAAGCTCGACGTGCTTGATGGCCTGGCCGAGATCAAGATGTGCGTGGGCTACGAGCTCGACGGCCGCACGCTCGACATCCTGCCGCTGGACGGCGACGAGATCGCAGCCTGCCAGCCGGTCTATGAGACCTTCCCGGGCTGGACCGAGTCGACCTTCGGCGTGACCGAGTGGGACAAGCTGCCGCTGAACGCGCGCCGCTATCTGGAGCGCGTGCAGGCGGTGA
>Ga0208125_100926_pt1 | contig 12332 bp, 12 predicted proteins | sample LakWasM128_HOW14_2_FD_183938 | JGI IMG/M metagenome (GOLD analysis project Ga0208125, IMG submission 183938) | Freshwater sediment methanotrophic microbial communities from Lake Washington under simulated oxygen tension - Sediment Metagenome... | ecosystem: Environmental > Aquatic > Freshwater >... | reverse complement strand
GGCGAGGAAATCGTCGCACAAGCCGCGCGCACGCTGGAAAACGCCGCCGCGATCAAGACCATCGCCCAGCAAAGCGGCGACCCGCTTTCGCACCCGCTGCGGCTGGGTGCGATCTATACCATCGGCCCCTACCTGCTGCCGTCGATTCTGCCGATGCTGCGCGAACTCGCGCCCAACATGCAGTTGCTGATTCAGGAAAGCTACACCGCCAGCCTGCGCGAGCAGCTCAAGCAAGGCAAACTCGACGTAGCGATTCTGTCGCTGCCGTTCGAAGAGCCCGGCATGGTCATTCGCCCGCTATACGACGAGCCGTTTCAGGTTGCAGTTCCCTTGGATCACCATTGGCGCGACCGCGCGGCCATTCCGCCGGAAGAACTGGGCAATGAATCGGTGCTACTGCTCGGAGCCGGCAACTGCTTCCGTGACCAGGTGTTGCAGGTGTGCCCGGCACTGGCGCGCGGAACCTCGGCCAGTGGCATGCAACAAACGCTGGAAGGAAGTTCGCTGGAAACGATACGCTACATGGTCGCCTCGGGCGTGGGCATGACCATCCTGCCGTGCACCGCCGCAAGCGTCAGCCGGGAAGACAACTCGATGCTGCGCTTTATTCCCTTTACGCAGCCCACCCCCAAGCGTCGCGTTGCGCTAGTATGGCGCAAAAGCTTCACCCGCCCGCAAGCGGCGGAGGTGCTGATCGAAGCCATCCGGCAAGCGAAAAATCCATGCTCGGAATGGATAGACAATACATAGCATTTGGCTATCGAAATAATTTAAACAATCAATTTGCACTATCAATTAGCGCGCGCTAAATTATTAACAATATCAAAAAGGAGGTCACCATGAATCAGGAAATCGATATCGGTATTTCTGCCGAAGACCGCAAGGATATTGCCGACGGGCTTTCGCGCCTGCTCGCCGACACCTATACCGTCTATCTGCGCACGCACAATTTCCACTGGAACGTCACCGGACCGATGTTCCAGACTTTGCACTTGATGTTCATGACCCAGTATAACGAGTTATGGACGGCAACCGACCTGATTGCGGAACGCATACGGGCGCTCGGCTTTGCGGCACCCGGCACGTATTCCGCGTTCGGCAAACTGACATCGATCAAGGAGATCGATGGCGTACCCAAGGCGCAGGAGATGATTCGTCTGCTGGTTGAAGGCAACGAAGCCGTCGCCCGCACCGCCCGAGCGATTTTCCCCATCGTGGAAAAAGCCAACGATCAGCCGACCGCCGACCTGCTGACGCAGCGCATGCAGGTGCATGAAAAGACTGCCTGGATGCTCCGCAGTCTGCTGGAGAGCTAATCATTCAGGCAGTCTTTCGGTAAAGGCTAACTTGCGCAGCAAGTTAAGCGCGAAGCGCGGCCGAAGCCAAAAGACTGCCTGGATGTTGCGCAGCCTGCTCGAAACTTAAGCTGGTAAAATTCGGATAATTCATCGCCGCAGCGTGAACACATCCGCTGCGGCGTCACTATTTTTGTAGATCATTCGTTTAGGAGTCGTAGAAGTCATGTCCACCAAGCACGCCCGCCTGCTCATTCTCGGCTCAGGCCCCGCCGGTTACTCCGCCGCGGTCTATGCCGCTCGCGCCAACCTGAAACCGGTTCTCGTCACCGGCATTGCCCAAGGCGGCCAACTCATGACGACCACCGAGGTCGACAACTGGCCGGCGGATGCCGACGGCGTGCAGGGCCCGGAGTTGATGGAGCGCTTCCTGAAACACGCGGAACGCTTCAACACCGAAATGATTTTCGACCACATCCACACCGCCAAGCTGACCGAAAAACCGATCCGCCTGATCGGCGACAGCAGCGAATACACCTGCGACGCGCTGATCATCGCGACCGGCGCCTCCGCGCAATACCTGGGCCTGCCTTCGGAAGAAGCCTTCTCCGGCAAGGGCGTGTCCGCCTGCGCAACCTGCGACGGCTTCTTCTATCGCAATCAGGAAGTCGCGGTCATCGGCGGCGGCAATACCGCGGTTGAAGAAGCGCTGTATCTGGCCAACATTGCCAGCAAGGTGACACTGGTGCACCGCCGCGACAAGTTCAAGGCCGAGGCGATCCTGGTCGACAAGCTGATGGAACGCGTCAAAGAAGGCAAGATCGAGCTGCAACTGCATCATGTACTGGATGAGGTGCTGGGCGACGGCAGCGGCGTCACCGGCATGCGCATCAAGAACACCCAGACCAATGAGACCAGGGAAATCGCGCTTAAGGGCGTGTTCATCGCCATCGGCCATAAGCCGAACACCGATATCTTCGCCGATCAGCTTGAAATGGAAGGCGGCTACATCGTGACCAAGGGTGGCCGTGAAGGCAACGCCACCGCCACCAGCGTCCCCGGCGTGTTCGCTGCCGGCGACGTGCAGGATCACATCTACCGCCAGGCCGTCACCAGTGCCGGCACCGGCTGCATGGCCGCGCTGGATGCGGAGCGCTATCTGGACGGCCTGAACTAAGCCTTTATCGCGCTACACAGAGCGCACCGGGAAATGCGAAAATAGCCGCATCTCCCTGTGCGCTTTTTTTATCCCTACCGTGGCGAATGAACCTGTAGACGAAGACGATATCGAGCTGTTCCGCGAGGCGATCAAGGATGCTCGCCCGCTGAAACAGCCGCCGCGCGTCCAGCATCCGACGAAAAAACCGCGCCCCGCCCCCAAGCAATTCACTCGCGACGAATACCAGGCGCTCGCCGACTCGCTCTCCGATCACTACATCCCCGCCCACGAACTCGAAAGCGGCGAAGAACTGCTCTACCTGCGCGAGGGCCACTCCCCCGACATCCTGCGCAAACTGCGCCGCGGTCATTGGGTGATCCAGGAACAACTCGACCTGCACGGCATGCGCGCCGATGAAGCGCGGCTTTATGTCGTGCAGTTTCTCGCTGAATGCCGGAAACGCGGCGCCCGCTGCGTACGCATCATCCACGGCAAGGGACTGGGATCGAAGAACCGTGAACCGGTACTGAAAAACAAATTGCGTAGCTGGTTGATGCAGCGGGATGAAGTGCTGGCTTATTGTCAGGCGCGAGAAGTGGATGGTGGCGCAGGAGCGTTGGTGGTTTTGTTGAAGTCTGGCTAAACCTTCCGGCCCCAATAATCGCTCAGTGCTCAACTCTTCTCAAGCGGCTTCAACCTTCACCTGAAGCTTTCAGGGCAATCAATTACAAAGAAATTCCATCGCCTATGAATAACCTGAAAGCATGGCGGCCCCGTTTTGATGCAACTTGCTGCCGCAAGCGACGATGACGGCGCTGAGCTCCCCAGTGCACACACCAGGAGCCGCAAAGCCCTGCTTTTCATATTCAAGGGCCGTCCGACCTGACATTCTTCGAGAAATAACTACGTGGTTGCCCTGATTGAGCCAAAGGTAGGAATTTTCCTATAGTGGAAATCCAAGCCCGATAAAACAAAAAATTCGCGCTTCCAAATTTCAAAGAATAATTAACTGATGGATGCCAATATCACTTTAATGCTTCGTGAGGCCACTACGGCACAAGGGCAACTGCATTCTTCTCACTACCTCAAGACCGTCACGGAGCTCGGCGATGGCCGCAAGGTGTATGCAATCCGCGACATCCATTCCACCAAGGGGATCAAACTCCTGCCTGCGGGCGCCCAGATCAACAGCTCCATCTATCAACGCCTCCTGCATCACAAATTGACACCCAAGCTGGATGACTGCCTGGAAACGGAAGAGGGTGTGAACAACCGTACCCTGGTGGAAGAGGCAAACTCGCTTATTGGTTCCGATGACAGCCTGTTACGCATGCGCAACGAAATGGCGGATGACAGCATACTCTTCGACATTCTGCTCAAGATTCCGCTCAAACCCAGCCTGGCCTTCAAACTGACCGTCATGCGCGCGAAGCGCAAGGAACTGTTCAAGCGCAGTCTTTACGTCACGCTGGTCGCCATTTATATCGGCGTTCAGTCGCGCCTGAACGAACAGCAACAGATAAAGCTGGCAACATCGGCATTGCTGCATGACATCGGACTGCTTCATGTCGAGCCCAAAATGCTGGAGCTTTCATACCGCATGACAAAGGAGGAACGGCAGCATTTGTACGCCCACCCCATTACTGCATGGATGATATTGCAGGAAGAGCCCGAATACGCCAACGAAGTCGCCGAAGCAGTGTTGCAGCATCACGAGCGACTCGACGGCAGCGGTTACCCACAAGGCCTGGCGGGAGATGACATTGGTCAGTACGGCCAGATCATTGCAATGGCCGAAGTTGTCGCCAGCCATTTCGGGAAAGATGACACGCATCATCAGCTGATGCGGCTGGAAACCATACTCAAGCTTAATTCCAGACGATATGGGCACAATCTCATCGGGCATCTCAAGGTGTTCTATGCCGCCAATATCACGCATCCGCAGCTCACCGAAGAGGATAAACAACTGGTCAGACAGAGCCTGAATGTGTTTGCCGACGTGCTGAAATCCTGGGAATCCATGCGCGAACGCTTTGCAGCAAACAATCTGGGCACCTTCATCAACGAGCGCATGCAGGCATTGAAAATCGAAGCCCTTGACGCCGGCTTGAATCCTTACGCACTCGAGAACAATTTGCAGGATGCGGCAGATTCGGAGGCCTCCGCCGAGTTGAATATTCTTCTGGATGAAATCATCTGGCAAATCAAAGGTATTTTTCAGGAAAGCCGCCGCAGATGGCCCAAAATCGACCAGGGAATTTCATCCCTTGCCGCCGAGGATGTTCCAGCCTGGATATCCACTGTTGAAAATCGCATGAGCCAGGCTTACTAGCGAAGCACTCCCCGAACCCTTCGTCACCCATACTGCAAAAATTGAAGCGTAACGTTGCAGGGCATGCAATTTTTGCGCAATTGCTGTCGCCGTCGGTTTTATGAATTTTCGGCCATGAATGGCTTATCTACCTAAATCAATTAAGAAACCTCTCCCCTTATCGCGCATGCTGCTCCCTTTTTTCTCTTGGCGTGCGAATTGCTGTGCTTATGTTCCAGACGATTAAGTCCCCCTAAGAGCTTCAATAAATTCATGACAAGGTTTTTCTCCGCACAACATCGCAGCATCGTTCTGACGTCGTTGTTCATTATGCTGACAGGCAACCTATCGCTATTTCAGAGATTGCTCGAGCTTTATCCTCTCAGCCTGGGAAATATATCTTTTCTCCTCTCGCTGATCGCCTTCTTCACGATCACAACCGTGATCTTTTTTCTGTTTATATGCCATGGCAGAACAACGCGCTGGATTCTTGCCTTTTATCTGCTGGCCGCATCGCAGGCCGCCTATTACATGGATCAGTATGGAGTCATTATCGATACCGTAATGATCGACAATATCCTCCAGACCAACCTCCAGGAATTTTCCGGGTTGATAAGTACCGGCCTTGTGCTCAGAACCCTATTGCTTGGGGTACTGCCCGCCTGGCTCGTACTCAAATACAAGCCTACGCTCCAGGATATTCGAACCGAATTGAAGTCCAAGGCAGCCTTGTTGCTGCTATTGCTGGTTTCCCTCGTTGCCGTGATCGCTCCGTTTACCGCCGGCTACGCCTCCTTCATCCGCGAACACAAAATGACGCGGTCGTACGCCAATCCGGTTTATTTCACCTACTCCATTATTCAGTATGTAAATCAGATTCTTAAGCCCGAAGAAGCCGTGACATTGAAGAAAGTCGCCACGGATGCCGTCGAGGTCGGCTCAAGGAAAAAAAAGGAACTCATCATTCTGGTCGTCGGAGAAACGGCGAGAGCCGACCGCTTTTCGTTGAACGGATATGCCAGGAAAACCAACCCGGCACTCGAAAAACAAGGGGTCGTGAGTCTCACCCATGTATCTTCCTGCGGCACATCCACCGGAGAATCCGTGCCCTGCATGTTTTCCACGATGAAGCGGCATAACTTCGACCGGGAAAAATCGCTCCATATCGAAAACGCGCTGGACGTCCTTTTTGAGCACGGCGTACAGGTGCTCTGGCGCGACAACAACTCCGACTCAAAGGGCGTTGCAGTGCGGATGCAATATGAAAACTTCAAAAGTCCGACGCTGAACCCCATCTGCGATGAAGAATGCCGGGATATCGGGATGCTGAGCGGCCTGGATCAATATATCGCGTCCAGAAAGAACCGTGACATGCTGATCGTCCTGCACCAGATGGGCAACCACGGTCCGGAATATTACCGGCGATATCCCAAGGAATTCGAGCGGTTCAAACCGGTGTGCATGACGGGTGAGCTTAAGGATTGCTCCAAGGAGGAAATCGACAATACCTATGACAATGCCATCCTGTACACGGACTACTTTCTGTCCCAGGTCATCGATTTCCTCAAGAAATACGACGGGCAATACGAAACGGCAATGTTATACGTGAGCGACCATGGCGAATCGCTGGGTGAACATGGAATCTATCTGCATGCGGCGCCCTACCTGATGGCCCCCAAAGAGCAAACCCATATTCCTGCCATCGTGTGGATGGGCAAGCATTTCGATTTCAATATCGATCAACTCAAGCCCTATCGTGACTACTCATTCAGTCACGATGACTTGTTCTGCACGCTGCTTGTCGGATTCGAGATCGAATCGAAAATATGCGAGAGCAGGAAAAATGTCCTGTTTGAGAATCGCGACTTGAAAGCCGCAAGAAACAGCTGAAGATCGGTGGGCGATCTTGCGCATCGGGTATCTCGCAATTACTTCATATTCGTTCGATCAAACAAACGGCTTCGGCAGCGATCCCCTCCCCGCGCCCGGTAAAGCCCAGGCGTTCGGAGGTCGTCGCCTTGACGTTGACGCAATCGGTATCAACGCCAAGATCCGACGCGATATTCGCGCACATGGCCGCGATATGCTTTGCCAGCCTGGGAGCTTCCGCAATCACGGTCGCATCCACGTTGACCACGCGGTAGCCCTTCTCCTTGAGCAAGGCCGCGACATGCCGCAATAATTCGCGCGAATCGATGCCCTTGAAACGCGGGTCGGTATCGGGGAAATGCTTGCCGATGTCGCCCAGCGCCGCCGCGCCCAGCAGCGCATCGCAGACGGCATGCAGCAATACGTCGGCATCGGAATGGCCTTTCAGGCCTTTTTCATGCGGGATATCGACCCCGCCGATGATGCATTTGCGCCCTTCCACCAACTGGTGAACGTCAAAGCCGTGGCCGATTCTGATCATGTGCTTGTTTCCGTGTTGTTCAGGAGGAGCTCGGCGATCACCAGATCCTCCGGATAAGTGACCTTGAGATTGTGCCCGTCGCCCATCACCAGCCGCGGGGCATGGCCCAGAAACTCCACCGCCTGCGCTTCGTCGGTCGGCGTGCCGGTGCCGATGGCCTGCAACGCATCGCGCAGCAAGCCGTAGCGGAACATCTGCGGCGTTTGCGCCCGCCACAACCCGGCACGAGGCTCGGTGTGATCGACGCGGCCATTTTTGCCTTCGCGCTTGAGCGTGTCCGCCACGGGAACAGCGAGCAAGCCGCCCACCGGATCGTCCAACAATTCGGCAAAAAGATTGTCCAACATTTCGTGTGAAAGGCAGGGACGAGCCGCATCATGCACCAGCACCCAGTCTGCGGATTGCGACTGTCCTGCAATTGCGTTCAATCCATTCAGCACGGTTTCGGCGCGGGTTGCGCCACCGCAGCGCAGGACTTCGACCTTATCGCCCAGGGCAGAGAAATCGTACTGAGTCCAACCGGTGTCGTCCGGGCTCAGCACGACGAACACCCGAGTGACCGCAGGATGTACGCAGAATACGGAAAGTGTATGATGAATCATGGGCTTGCCGAGCAGTGGCAAATACTGTTTTGGCAGCTCCGCTCCCATGCGGCTGCCGCTGCCGGCGGCGGGAATCAGGGCATAGTTCTTGTGCTTGGACATCGCAAAATCATAGCATGCCGGGCCTTGATTTCTGCCGGGTCGCCACCATTTATTAGCCAGTTCTAATAAAGGAGCCATGCATGTCAGCTGTCCGCCCTGCCGCCGTGGCAGGCATGTTCTATCCCGACAACGCCAAAACGCTGGCGCAAGACCTTGACGGCCTGTTGGCCGATGCCAGGCCGCGCGTGTTCGGGCTGGTGCCCAAGGCGCTGATCGTGCCGCACGCCGGCTATATCTATTCCGGCCCGATCGCCGCTTCCGCTTATGCGCTGCTCGAGCCGCTGGCCGCGACCGTACGCCGGGTAATTCTGCTTGGGCCTACACACCGCGTGGCCGTGCGCGGCCTGGCCTTGCCCGGCACCGATGCCTTTGCTTCGCCGCTGGGAATCGTGAATATCGATCAGGATGCGGTTCGCCAGATTGCACAATTTCCGCAGGTGACCATCAGTCCACAAGCCCATGCACTGGAGCACTCGCTCGAAGTGCATTTGCCGTTCCTGCAAACGGTGCTGTCCGATTTCATGCTGCTGCCGCTGGCAGTGGGCATGGCCAGCGCCGAGGAGGTCGCGGAAGTGCTGGAAACGGTGTGGGGCGGGCCGGAAACATTGATCGTGATCAGTTCAGACCTTTCGCATTACCTGCCTTACGATGCCGCTACGGTGACGGACAGCACGACCGCGCAAACCATCCTGCGCCTGGAAGAAACCGTTACGCACCAGCAAGCCTGCGGCGGCACGCCGGTCAACGGCCTGATCGTAGCAGCGCGCCGCCATGGCATGACGCCGCACCTGCTCGATTTGCGCAATTCGGGCGATACCGCGGGAGATAAAAGCCGCGTGGTGGGCTACGGCGCGTTTGCATTTACCGAGGCCGGCCATGACTGATACTGAACGCGGTTCCACCCTGCTCATGCTGGCGCGCGAGGCGATTGCCGGCCATCTCGGGCTGACTTCCCCGCAGCCGATTGAGCATGAGCGCTGGCTGCAGGAAATCGGCGCGACATTCGTCACCCTCACCCAACGGCAACAATTGCGCGGCTGCATCGGCAGTTTGCTGGCGCACCGCCCGCTGCATGAGGATGTACGGGCCAATGCCGTGGCGGCCGGCTTCCGCGATCCGCGCTTTACGCCGCTCACCATCGCGGAATTCGAATCGACGCAGGTGGAGGTTTCCCTGCTTTCCCCGCAGGAACCGATAGTGTTTTCCGATGAATCCGATGCGCTTTTGCAATTGCGCCCCGGCATTGACGGCATCGTGCTGGAATACGGCGCGTTGCGCGGCACCTTTCTGCCGCAGGTGTGGGATCAATTGCCGCTGGCGGAAGAGTTCATGACTCACCTCAAGGTCAAGGCCGGGCTGCCGTCCACTTTCTGGGAAGAAGGCATCCGGCTGTCGCGTTACACCGTGGCCAAATGGAAGGAATCCGATTTCAGGGACATCGCTCAATGAACGACACCATCGACATTCTCGAACGCACTCCCGCCCGCTACTGGCACTTGCTGGACGACGGCCGCATCCAGTGCGACCTGTGTCCGCGCGACTGCAAGCTGCATGAAGGTCAGCGCGGCGCATGCTTTGTGCGGGCACGCATCGGCGACGAGATGGTGCTGACCACTTACGGCCGTTCCTCGGGCTTTTGCGTCGACCCGGTCGAAAAGAAACCGCTGAATCATTTCTATCCCGGCTCCAGCATCCTGTCGTTCGGCACCGCCGGCTGCAACCTCGCATGCAAGTTCTGCCAGAACTGGGATATCTCCAAATCGCGCGATTTCGACCGACTGGCCGACCAGGCCACACCGGAAGCCATTGCCCGCGCGGCGCGAGAAAAGGGCTGCAAGAGCGTGGCCTTCACCTATAACGACCCGGTGATTTTCGCCGAATACGCAATGGACGTCGCCGATGCCTGCCATGATGTCGGCGTGCAGGCGGTAGCCGTCACGGCTGGTTACATGCACGACCAGCCACGGCGCGATTTCTACGCCAAAATGGATGCGGCCAATGTGGATTTGAAAGCCTTCACCGAAGCGTTTTACTACAAGCTCACCGGTGCGCACTTGCAGCCGGTGCTGGACACATTGCGTTATCTCAAGCACGAAACCCGCGTATGGTTCGAGATCACGACGCTGCTGATCCCCGGTTGCAACGACTCCGACGCCGAGATCGGTGCGATGTGCGACTGGATTGCGAAAGAGCTCGGCACCGACGTGCCGCTGCACTTCACCGCCTTCCACCCGGATTACAAAATGACCGACCTGCCGCCGACGCCGCCGGCAACCTTGACTCGCGCCCGCAACATCGGCCTGTCGGCAGGCTTGCAGTATGTCTACACCGGCAACGTGCATGACACCGAGGGCGGCACGACTTTCTGCCCGCATTGCCAAAGCCCGCTGATCGTGCGCGACTGGCACGAGATTCGACATTACGACCTGACCGAAGCCGGCACTTGCTCCCACTGTGGCACGCCTGTCGCCGGGCGTTTCGCAAAATTCGAAAATCAGTTCGGCCGGCGACGCATTCCGCTGAAAATCGCAAATTTCTGAATCATTGTGATATCAATTTAGAGCATACCCAATATGCTCCATGGGTAGGATATTGAATTCAGAAGACCAATTAAGAAAAATGAGGATGGACTCGCATACCGACATTACCGAGCGCCGCGCGAAAGATGAAATGCTTAATCTTTCGCGCGTCGTGTTCGAGTCAGCGGAGGAAGGCATCATGGTGACCGACGCCGAACGCCGGATCGTCATGGTGAACCCTGCATTCACGTCGATTACCGGATACCAGCCTGACGAAGTCATCGGACGCGATTCGAACATGATGTCGTCCGGTCATCACGACCAGCTCTTTTACCAATCGTTATGGGATGAAGTGCGCCAACACGGAAGCTGGCACGGCGAAATCGCGAATCGCCACAAAAGCGGCCGGCATTATCTGGAATGGCTGTCGATACGCGCGGTCGTCGATCCGCAAGGCCTGACGACCCATTATGTCGGCATTTTCAGCGATATTACCGAGCGCAAGGAGGGCGAAGAACGCATGCGATACCTCGCCCATTACGACGCGCTCACCGGCCTGCCCAACCGTACCCTGCTGATGGATCGCCTGCAACAAGGCATGGCGCAAACGCGGCGCGACAATGGCCGGATGGCGGTGATGTTCCTCGATCTTGATCGCTTCAAGCCCGTGAACGACCAGCTCGGGCACGAAACCGGGGACCGTCTGCTGTGTGAAGTCGCCATGCGCCTGCAGAACTGCATGCGCGAAAGCGACACCGTGGGACGTATCGGTGGGGACGAATTCGTCATTCTGCTGCACGGCATCGAGCATTCAGATGCTGCCATCCTGGTCGCCCGCAAGATCATCAAGGCGCTGGAGCAGCCGTTCGATCTCGGCAATCACGCCATCAGCATCTCGGCCAGTATCGGCATTGCGCTATACCCCGACCACGACGGCGACGAATCCATGCTGATCAAGATGGCCGACATCGCGATGTACGAGGCCAAGAGCGAAAAGAGCGGGCACTTCCGGCTTTTCGACCTTTCCATGTGCATCAGCCAGGCGCTTTAAATCCGCAGACAGCGGGCTCCGTTTTTTGGATCGGGGTCAGTGCCTGCCGGTCAGCGGTACGAACCTGACCGGCAACACTTCCTGGCGTTGCACCTCACCCGCAGCATTCTTCTTGATCAGCAATAACTCCTGCGCAGCATAGCTCTCGCCTAGCGGAATCACCATGCGCCCGCCCGGCTTCAGCTGGTCCAGCAGCGGCTGCGGCACGTGGCTGGCTCCGGCGGCGACGATGATGCCGTCGTATGGCGCATGCTCCGCCCAGCCGTGATATCCATCCCCCGGGCGCACGTGCACCCGTTCATAACCCAAACTATGCAAGGTCTGCTCAGCCTGAATGGCGAGCGGCTCGACGATTTCCATGGAATATATTTCCGCGCCCATTTCGGCAAGCACTGCCGTCTGGTAGCCGCAACCGGCGCCAATTTCGAGTACGCGACTACCCGGTTTGAGTTTAAGCAGCTCGGTCATGAAAGCGACGACATACGGCTGGGAGATCGTCTGGCCGTAGCCGATGGGCAAGGGGCGATTCTGGTAGGCAAAATCGCGCTCGATGTCGGGCACAAAGAGATGGCGTGGAACCCGCCCCAGCGCGTCGAGCACAGGCTGCGACAATCCCGGCATATCGGGGACCGGGTTGAGTTCTTCGGACATGGCCGCAACCGCGGCAACCATGTCGCTGCGAAGCCCGGAATAGGCGGACTCCGGAGTATCGTCAGAACTCGTCCGCATCATGCAGGCTATTGAAAACCGGGCCTGCGGCGTGCCGGGATCAACGCCAGCGCAGCCAGTTGTTCATGCAGCTCGTGCATGGAGAACTTGCTGTAATCCTTGGCGACTTCCTTGATCTCGAATCCGTTATTGCGGTGCAACTCGTCACGCAACA
>Ga0208125_100911_pt1 | contig 12501 bp, 13 predicted proteins | sample LakWasM128_HOW14_2_FD_183938 | JGI IMG/M metagenome (GOLD analysis project Ga0208125, IMG submission 183938) | Freshwater sediment methanotrophic microbial communities from Lake Washington under simulated oxygen tension - Sediment Metagenome... | ecosystem: Environmental > Aquatic > Freshwater >... | reverse complement strand
TCTGAGTAGGCCACGCGGTTATAAATAGCGACGGGGGCAACGGTACACATTCCCTTAAGCGCGTCCCTGGCTTCTTGCTCACGGTGTCCACTGGTAGGGATTCCATTAAGGACGATAACGGCGGGGGTGTTGGTTAGTTTTAACGTGTCGAGTGTTGATTGAATGGCGTTAATGTCGAGTACGGACGGACGGCACGGAATTAAAACCAAGTCTGCAAATTGGGCAGACATAGCCGCCGCTTTGTTTGAGTGGGGCGCTGTGTCGATCAACAGCAAGTGCGTTTTTAAATCGCTGGCTTGTTGTTTCAATGATGCTAGTTGTTCCGGCATTGCTGCAAGAACGTCGGGCGTGTCTGTTTCTCTACTTCGCCGCCATGCGATAGTAGAACCCTGTGGATCGAGATCCAGAATGACTGTTGATTTTTTATTAAGTTCAGCACAAACGGCTAAGTGAACGGCCAGGGTGGTTTTACCGGCTCCGCCTTTTTGGCTGACGATTGCGATTGTTTTCACTGTATACCCCTATAATGGTTTAATGTAATACCCGTATAAGTGTATACCACTATACAGGTATTACAAATAATTCTTTATGGTGCTTTGGGTTTTGAATCAAGCTTACCGGGCTTTTCCATCAGCGCCTTTACTTGTCCGCGAAGCTCTGCCGCCTCCTCTCTTGCTTGCTTTGCTTCTGCCCTGGCCTCTCTTGCTTTATTTTGAGCCGCGTCTAATTCACGGCCAGCGGCGGATAACTCGGATTGCCGGGCCTGTGCCTGATTCCTGGTGCTGTCCAATTCCTGTCTAATCTGTTCGTTTTGCTTTTCAATTTGTTCTAGGCGGGACTCCGCTTTAGTTGTTCGGTCGGTCATAGATTCGAGCTTGGACGCCAGAACCGCCGCTTGTTGATCTGCTGCAATCCTGGCCTTGCTTTCTAAATCAAGTGATACGCGTAACCGCTCAATCTCTGCGGCCTGCTCTCCAAGCCGTTCGGCGCTTGATTCAATTTTCAATTGCGCTTTAGCCAGCTCGACCCTGGCCGCTTCGGCTGCTTGTTGTTCCCGCTCGATGCGCTCAGCCTGAGCTTTAATGTCGGCCTCTTGTTGTGCCGCTTTCCCTGCCAGGGTGTCCCGTTCCGTTGTAAGCTCGGTGACTTGTTCAATTAGTTCATCGCGTTCACCCTCTAAGGCTTCACCCGCGTTCGCCAACTCCACGGCTTCGGCTTGTGACTGCACCAACTTGGTTTCAACTTCCGCCCTGGCGCTGGAAGCGGCTCTTTCAATTTCTGTTGCTATGGCCGCCGTTAAAGTTGCTGGCAGTTCCGGTGCCGCAACTGTAGCTTGTGGCCGTGCTGCTCTCCAAGCCGTTAAATGCCTATGGATGGTGTTAGGGCTACCCGTGCCGATCCGATCACGAACGGCGTTAATTGTTGGTTGCTGGCCTTCGCCGGTGATAGCATCCGCCACCGCTGCAACTTGTTCAAATGTGACTCCTGGTCTTGCCATGTTCGTTCTCCGGTGGTTAATAAAATAATGTATTTCGTATTGAGTATTTCATATTATACAGTATACGATACACAATACATTATTATACGATATTCAAACTTATTTTTTCTCTTCCGGCCAAACCGTGACGTATGAAACATGGCCGAATAGTGCCCGTAAACGCCATTAGTTGCCTTTTCGTTAATTAATGCCGGTAAGAATCATGCCGCAACCACTAAAAACGCCACCGCGAGCACTGAGGCGTGTATTTATGGTGTTTTTTGCGGAACTCCGCCCGGTTTTTCTTGCGCCATAGGTCAAACGTCACGCTTTCTTAATTTTCAGTGATTTTTTACGCCAAGATTGAAGGTGACCAGGGGCGAATCCATTACGACACCCTGTTAACCGCTTTTAGAGGCAGTCTAAAGCCAATATTGAGGTGTAACGAGCGCCCTATCCTTTTTTGGCGTTAATCTGCTTTTAACTGGCTTTAGGAGGCTTATTTTGTTGGTTATCCACAGATTTTCGGTTTTTTACTTGTTTATTTTTGCTTTATGAGAGGACGCGCATACCCCGTCAGTTAAGGCTTACAGAGATGATATTCTGCTTAAATATTATTTGGCAGATTAAAAGCAACAAATTTCCCGCCGTTATACACAGGCTGAAACGTGGTTTTCTATTTCTCTTGTTTCTTCTTGTTTCTAAGAGCTAAATAACAATTTATTATCAAAGACTTACAATCAATAAAAGCAACAAATTTCCCGCTTAAAGCAACAAATTTCCCGCTTGCGGCAACAAATTTCCCGCTTTATCCACAACAGCAACAATATTATTTACATGTTGCTTTTTGTGTTGCTATAATACCTAAAAGCAACAAATTTCCCGAGGAATCAATGATTGATATAGACGAACAACTACCCAGCATCCTGGACAACCAGGTATCAATAACAAATCTGGCCGCAAGATCGGCGCAGGGCTTCACGCTGAGGGAGAAAAGGCTTGTGATGGCGGGACTATCTAAGCTCGACAGCCGGAAGCCTAAGAAGTCACTAACGCTTGCAGAAAGAACGTTCAGGGTGACGGCAGCCGAATATGTCGAGTTATCGCAGATCGCCGACGTAAAGAGCGCGTACAAAGACTTGCTGGCGGCCTGTGAAAAGCTAATGGACAGGCGCTTGCGCTACAAGATCGCCACGCCACGAGGGTATAAGGAGCGTGTATTGCAGTGGGTCGGGGGCGTAACCTACCACCACGGCGAAGGATGGGTTGAATTTAGCATTGGCGAAGAAGTTATGCCTCACGTTTGCGAGCTGACAAAACAGTTTACCCAGTACAGATTAAAACAAGCCAGCGAGCTAAGGAGTCTATACAGCTGGCGGCTTCTGGAGCTGCTTACATCACATAATGACGCCAAAGATGAATCAAAAATACAGGTCAAAATACTACCCCTTGACAGCCTCCGCCTAAGCCTGGAGATACCAGATGGGTACAGGTATTGCCATATCAAAGATCGTGTTATCGAACCGGCGGTTAAAGAATTAGTATCTAAAGATCATTGGCTCATCCAGTGGAGGCCTATTAAGCTGGGTCGAGCCGTGGAGTCGATTGAATTCACTTTCAATCGAGATCCACAGACAAGCTTATTTTAGCAAAATCTAAAAGCAACAAATTTCCCGCCGTTTCGATATATCCTTTGTTTTTAGCGGCTAAAAATCTATATATCTTTTGTGGGCCATTGTTGCGCACCGTGCAGCAAGCGCAAAATCTGCACAATGCCGCCCTGGATGCGGTAGACCACGATAAACGGTGTGCGATTCACCACCAGCTCGCGGGTTCCTTTTACCCGCCCTGGGCGGCCTAGCTTTGGATATTCGGCCAGCCGGTCGGTTTGCCCCTCGATCTCGTCAAGCTGGCTTAGTGCTGCGGTCGGGCTGTCCTGGGCAATATATTCAATGGCGGCTTCTCGATCACTTCCGGCTCTAAGCGTCCACTCAACCCGCATTATTCAGCGTTCCTGGTGCGAGCCAACAGGCTTTCGCGCTGCCGTTGCATATCGGCTTTTGCCACGTCGTGGGGTATCCACACCGTTGCCGGGTCGTCGGCCTCCTGCAACGCCTGGGCGACTTGTTGCCGGAACCATTTATCATGTTCCACCGCCTCATGAGCCTGGCGCATGGCTTCGGCTCGATCCGGCCGCGTATAGGTCTGGACGGTCGCCGGGTCGTACTGCGTCGCGTCCACGTCAAAGCGGCTGATGCCGATTTCCTTCAGGTAAGCCACCAAAGTTTCAAGCTTCTTGAATGTGCGTATTTTCTTGCTGCGGGTGGCCGACAAAGGCCGCTCCAGCATCCCGTATTTAATCATCACGCCCCAGCCGCCCACTTGGCCGATGACATGAGCGCCGCGAACGGCTCCGGCTTCAACGAGCCGGGATAAGGTGTTGTGATCGATGGTTGTGGTTTCGGTGTTCATACGGATACCTACGGTGTTGCGAGTTAAACAATGATTGTTATCATACGCAATCTACTATTGATTGCAAGACGGTAGCCGACGGCTTGTCTTATGTTTTTTTACATAACACCCGTTGTGCGTAGTTTTTCTTATAATTTCTTAGACGTTGACAATGCGCCGGCAATTTTTAAAAATTTTGCCCTCTTCAGAACCCGATCAGATCCGGTTCCGACCGGCGCTGGATTGAAAAAGGTCGTTTTTTAGAATTGATTAGCTCGAATAAAGGAAACAATGGTGTTTTTTTCGTTCGCAGGAACAAGAACGGGGCTATGGCAATCATAGCCCCTGTAAGGCTTCTAATTCACACTCTGATTCAAGTATCTTTTTAACAGGTAGGGCACGAACACAATTCCATTCATATTCACTACTACGTTCTCTGACGATGGCCTAGATGGTTTAATAATGTGCCTAACACGCTTAAGCCGCTTTAATTCATCAGCTACACGCATAGCCCGATTAATCGGGACGGCCTCGGCAAACATATCAAACGCATAAGACACAACACCCACGGCTTCACCCTTGGCGTTAACAACGACTCCGCCGGAATTTCCGCCGGTGATGGGTGCGTCGATCTGTAAGAACTTATTTGTTTTGATAAAACCATCATCCGCCAAGCGGCTGACAATGCCAGCACTGGCACTGAATTCATGCCCTGCCGGTGTACCTATCGCCATAATGGGCTGGCCTTGCCTGGGCAAGCTAGTTGCTGGCCGGATCGGCTGCCCTGGTTCGCCGTCAATCAGCAATAAACCAACATCCTCGGCCTCATCGAAACCGACCACCTGCGCTGATCGCCATTCGCCCCTGGCGATTTTTACCCGGTACGCTCTGCTACCTTCCAGAACGTGTGCAGCGGTCAACACATACCGACCGTCATAAATCAGAAAACCTGAGCCATTGATGAACCAGGTGTTTTCTTCGTCGTCGGCATAATTGTTTAATAAGGCTCGTAGCCGATTTAGAACGTCTATAGAAAGATTTGATTTAACGCCAGGAACAAGCCAAGCGCGGTTATTCTCGGCTGTTCGCGGCTGCTTTATCACTGACACAGATACCGCCGACGGCATGACTTGCGGCACTACATCAGACCAGTCTAAGGCGGTTTTCGCGGTTACTGTGCCGGATGCACACACTAACGCCAGAACAAGGGATATGTTTTTCATTGGACGGCCTCCGCTCTAGTTTTTTCGTCAAGCTTAACCTGCTGGGCTTTTTCGTAAAGGTCTAGCCGCTTTTTTAGCGACTTAACGGCGTTTGCATTGCCTGCGGTGGTCATAAGGGTATAGCTGGCCGTAGGCAGCGCAAGAGCCGCCAAAATACAGCTAACCAGGGTTAATGTTTTCCAGGTTTTAACAGTCATGGCCGGATACCTCCAAACAGTTAATAGAACTTGGAGTTAGGCCAAGGCGGGTCACGCGCTGCATCTGCTTGTCGCCTTCGTTGAGGGTGTAACCGTGTAGCCAATAAGCTACGGCGAACATTGCAGCGGCCAGAACTAATGCGGCCAGTGAAACGTTGAAAATGACGCGCTGAGTGTTAATATTTGAATAAGTCATAATTCACCTCTGAACAGGTGGTTTGTGATTAGGTGCCTGGGCTGGTTGTCGCCAACTTAGGCACCGCCTTTTTTACATCCGGTTGCTGTGGGTCTGTTTATTCTCCTTGGCGAGTTGGTCTTTAATAGCCGCCTTAATGGTTTCTTTTGATGTTAAATGAGGCTTTGCCACTTCGATCTTATGAACATGGGTGTTCTGCTCGCTCTTGATGGAATCGTCAGAAATAGCCCCCTGGTCATCGGTTCTTTTATTAGCCTGAGTCTTCGCGTTTTCCTTCTCTTTCTCCTTGTCGATAGCATCCCAATTCCTTAGCGCCTCCTGTCCAGCCTGGGCTAAACTGGCTTGCTCCTTTTTCTCTCCAATCTTACGTCTTGCGTCATTAGCTTTTGCAATCTCTTCTATCGTTGGTTCTTTAAGGGTGGTTTCTTTCATAGTGATAAGTTCCTATAGTTTGTGGCCTTTGCTGTTCTCGGCCTTGAGTTGGTCTTTAATGGCTTCTTTTTTCTGCTCCTTGGTCATTCCTTTAGTGGCATTCTTTGCCGCTAATTTCTGCTCCATTTCCTTACGGCGTTGGTCGATTACATCCTGTTTAATTTTTTCAACCGCCTGGGCTAACGACGGGTTGGCGGTCGCCGCCCATCGTTCGGCCAGAATTTCGCCTTTGCTCGGCCAGTTGGGAACGTTCGACCGTTCCGTATATTCATTTACTCTCTGGTCTCGCTGGGTTAGCTGTACCCAGCGTTTAGCGATTGAATCGGCTAAACCCTGCCATACATTCGAGGCGGTCTGAAAGTCACCTTGTTTGAATCCTGAGAATAGCCCCTTGGGCTGCTCTGGCCGATTCTGTCCGTGAAGCTTTTGCTTCATTGTTTGACGATCCACGGCGGCGGCTGTTTTTCCTTTCACCTTACGCGCTTTCTGTTGCACTTTTTCAAACTGGCGGCTCTGCTCCGCTTTCCATTCGGCCTGAATCTTAGCCGGGTCAAAAACAGGAGCTATAATTTCCGGTTTGTGTTGTACGCTGTGCTGTTCTAATCTTTGATCTAAATCCTTTAGCAATGCCTCGCCTACCGATTTCATTGCTTCCTCTCTAGCGTTCGGCTTTTGCTGTTGCACTTGTACGGTTGATTTCATCCACTCGCGGAAATTCGGCAACCGTGCCGCCTTTCTCCGTGCTTGTGCATCCTTTCTAACCTGTTGCCGCTCTTTTTTGACTGCATCTGTCACAGCGGATAACATGGCTTTTTTGATTTCAGGCGATTTAATGACACGGATTTCTTTTCGTAATTCAGCACTAACCCGAGTTATGGTACTTAAGCGTTTCTTGTCGTCCTGTTTTGCCGTTGTTTCGGTTGTCTTTCTGGCCTCGATGAATCCGGCCTTATACTGTTTATAGTCTGCTTTTCTTTGCGCGGTGCGTTGCCCTCTCTCTGCCCTCACAAGAGCCGTTCTCCCTGTTGCTTTCCTGTCGTATCTTAAACGCGGCTCTATTCTCCTAGGTGTATCCCGTCGCAATCCGTTATTGAGTTTGGTTCTTTGGTGCTCCACGTTATCAGATACATCACCCTGCAATAACATTTCACTTCCGCCGTCGATGCGAACCACACCGAGTTGGGACAGCTCTCGCAAATAGTTTTTACTTTGGGGCGGCGGCTTTTGTCCAATGCCTCCAATACCGGGCTTATTTCTTCCTCTGTGTCCTCTAAGTCCTCTAATTCGTTCGAGTTCATTTTTATTTTCCTGTGGTTGTTTTTTATCTGTTAATGATTCTTTCCAATCACCTAGTTTTTCATCTGTGGCCGCTCGCTGTTCTTTACCTGCAAATTGGTTTCTAAAGACCTTTGAAGCCTTAACGTAAACCCTGTTACCATCTTCGCCGGGTGCGCTAATCGTGTATCCTCCAGTATCGGCCTTGTGCATCTGTAGGCCATATTCTTGTAATGTATTCTGAACCGCCGACCAATTCGCGTTAGTGCTTTTCATTATGGCGTTTAACGCCTTGGCTGGCTCTTTTTTACAGTATGCCTCTAAGCTTTCAACTCCGCTGTATAATTCCATCTTAGCGGCTTTTCCTGTGCCTAGTTCTTCGCTCCCTTGTTTCAGTTCTTGCCGTTCTTCTCTAGTCGTAGGAACCGCTAGGCCGCGTTCATCGTCCCAACGATAAAGCCCGTTTGATGTTTTCCATCCGTGTTTGTTTTCTACCTCCCTAAGTGCCTTGTCTAAGGTTTTATGAAGCCATGCCGGTGTATGTGATTTATACGTTTCTGGATGCACCTTGTTTGCCATGATGTGTACATGGTAGTTATCTGTGTCGTCATGAGCTACCGCCATAAATTGATGCTCTTTCATATCTACGGCATCCATCACGTAGTTAACCGCATCCTTCCATTGTTCCACGCTTGGCTTTTCTGAACTGTCCCAGCTTAGAACTATGTGCATCACTGAATCTTTGCATCTTGTGTTTTGTGCGGCTACCGCCTTCATTTCTGCGGCGGCTGTTTCCGGCGACAGTAAGGCATCGGAAATCATCACTTCACCCCGGCTTAATACTTCGCCGGTTTGCATGTTTATTTCTTCCGTCATGTAACGGCCTAGCGTGGCGAAGCTGCTGCCTCCATCTGTGCGCTTGGCTGGCACAGGGGCAAGCATTAGATTTCCACAATCCGTTTAATTGCTGCGGTTAGCTCAACAAGAACCGCCGCCGTTTCTTTACTGTTCACGCCGTCTGTCTGGTTGTGAATGTGTTTTACTAATCCGCCCATCTTGCGCAATTCATTAATCATTGCAGCATCGGCCTTGCTATGAACGGGCGCACCAAGCGCGCGTTTTCTAAAGAACGCCGACAACGATAACCCGGCTTCATTGGCTAAGGCTTCCGCCTTTGCCTTTTCATCCGGTGTACAACGGATTACGACAAGCGCCGTCTTGTTGTTATCGCCAGCTCTAAACGTCATGCACAACCTCTGGTTAGTGGTAAACGACACCGGCACAGCCGGTGCTTTTTTGGGGTCTCGGGGGCTTCGCCCATGAGCAAGGCCGTGTAGGGAAATAATCGAGTAGCACAGCGGATTGATTATTTCCCGGTGGATATACAAATAGGCGTAGCCTAATTTGTATATACAACACGCGACTTGTCCAGCTTTTTTGCTCTTATAATGTGAGCGTACTTTTAGCACATATAGAAAAAAGTGTCAACGCATAAGAAAGCCAAACTCTTGCATTCGATGCAAATAAAAGATAATATCGAAAACAGCTTATAGACGTTATCAGTAAGCTTATTTTATCTGAAAAAATTCAACCATAAAGGGGCGTAAAAAATGACAGCAATAACAATTAAGAAAGCCGAAGAACTACGCGACAAACTTAAAGCAGCACCCAAAGTTTCACCGGAAAAAGTAGAGATTACTAAAACTGAACTTATCGGTATGTTAAGAGGTGAGATTGAAGCAATGCAAAAACGAGGCTATTCATTAGCTGACATTGCTAAATTTATTACTGATGACGGAATAGAGATAACAGCGCCGACACTAAAAAGCTACTTGCAACGCTCAAAAACAAACAAGAAACCAAGGGCTAAAAAAACAACGGTTACGCCAAAAGGTGAAGCAACTAATACCGTTGACACTAATAAAAGCGAACCTAAAGAGTTTGGGTATAATCCAGTGCCAAACAAAGAGGAGCTGCTCTAATGTCTACTAAAAAATATAATTTTATCAAGATAAAGAGTGAGATAACAAAGCCCATTCAAATGACTTACTTTAGGGTGTTCATTCTGACAATTGCAGGGATAATTCTCGCTCCTTTTACGGCACAGGCTGGCTTATTTATTCAGTGTGATCCTGTCATATACGACTTTAATCATATACCTATCAACGACCCAAAAAAGCAATCATGGGGGGTGAAATCTTGCACCGCTCAAGAAAATATCTTTAAGGAATGGGAGCCAAAACTTCTTGCTCTTGATAAGGCACAAGAAAGCTTACATCAAGCCGTTAATGCTGCATCCTGGGATGCTTACCGTACCAAGATGAACGAGGTGCTACCCATCCTTAAGGAATTGGAAACCGCAGCAAATGCGAATCGTCAAGCGCGTGGGGCTGGTAATATCATGGACTTATACAGCGCTGGTATTGGCTATTACTTCCAAAATGCAGGCATGGGATTAACTACTAACTTGGATGATGCTATAGCACAAATATACGCTGCCATAGATACACCCAACGCAGTCAAAGCCGGAAGTATCGGGGTTAATCTAGTGCGGGACTCTATGACGCGCGGAACTGAACTTGCTAAAGGATTAAGCGCGGTTGCTGCCGAAAGCATTAAGCAGGAACAACAAGCGGAAATTAACGCTATTAATGCCACTAATACGGACAAGATGGAAGGAGGAAGCATTGATGGATATGTAGGGGGCTTTAGCCATCGAATCAAAGCGGGGCTTACAGGTGTTTTCGAAGCGCCATTTGTCGCCATGCTTATAATGGGATTCATCGCCTTTAAAATAAAACGCCCTAAGATGATACCGAAAACGGGGATATTGTCTTTCGCGATTATGGCGGCTTATACGCCGGTATGGATTATGTTCCCTTGGGTGAAAACCGGGCACGAAACTTTAGCCGGGACTCTGATTTTTGCCTATTTATGGTTTATCTCGGAAAAATGGACAATATGGAGGGGCATTTTTCAAACCAAGAAAGGTAATAGTTTTGGCTTAGGCGGCGCAGGTGGTGCGTTGGCTACAAATGGCCCGAATACGCACGGCTCGGCGCGGTGGAGTACGCAAGCGGAAATGGTTAATAATAACCATCTGACTAAGCGCGGCGATACATCATTAGAGCCTGGGCTTGTCCTTGGTCGTGCTACCGGTATTAGTGCGAATTATGACAACCGTTTTAGAATAGGAAGTCATGTGCTAACGTTTGCGCCTACCGGCTCCGGTAAGGGTATCGGTGCGGTACTTCCTAACCTGTTGGAATATCCGGGTTCAACATTTGTTTTAGACATTAAGGGCGAAAACTACGCGGTTACTTCTAAGGCACGACGTGAGCTTTTAGGTCACACCGTTTTTCTTATTGATCCGTTCAAATTGACCGGTGACACGTCACACTGTTTTAACCCTCTGGATCGTCTTGATGTAAATAACCCTGATGTTGTTGGCGATTCATCGGCTATTGCTGACATGATCGTAATGACTAGCCAACAGGAAAAAGGGAACCATTGGAACGACAGCGCAAAAGACTTATTGCGCGGCCTTATGGTTTACGTGGTGAGTCTGGACGATCCTGAGCGGCGCAACTTAGGCGAAGTTCGCCGGTTGCTGACTACAGGGGCCGAAGAGTGGGCGGAAACGTTGGGGGAAATGGCAACGTCTGAGGTTGGCTTCGGGGTTATTTCACGCGCGGCTAATGTGTTGCTAGGTAAACCAAAAGACGAGCGTGGTAGCGTTATTTCTACGGCGCAACGGCACACGGCTTTTTTGGATGATCCGCGTATAGCTGCGATTGTCTCAAAGTCAGATTTTAGCTTCGATCAACTGAAAACCGACTTGATTACGGTTTACCTTGTTATGCCACTTGAAAAGCTGGAAACACAAGCGCGTTTTGTTCGTGCGGTGTTCGGTGCGGCTCAGGGTGCGGTAATGGCAACCAGTCTTAAACCGCGCTATAAAGTCCTGTTCTTACTTGATGAGTTTGGGCAGCTGGGCTATGTGCCAAGCGTCGAAAGCGGGATCAGCTTAATACGCGGCTATGGTGGTATCTTTTGGCTGTTCTTTCAAGACCTGGGGCAGCTCAAGCCAATTTATCCGAAGTGGCAAAGCCTTATGGCGAATGCGGCCAAGCATTTCTATGGAACGGCTGACAATGACACGGCCAAATATATTTGTGAAAGCCTGGGCAAAGCCACGATTGAATTTGAAACACACTCAACATCGAATAACGCGGGGCATTCGCTCGGCGGCTCCTTCAGCACCAATAAAGGCAGTGGCAACGGCCAGAATCAACAATACACCGGGCGCGATCTGCTTACACTGGATGAAGTCATGCGCCTGGGGCCAAAAAAGCCACTGGTTTTGATTTCCGGTGAAGCGCCTTGTGTGTTAGATCGTATTGCTTACTTTAACGATGCCGACTATAGGGACAAAGCCAGCCCTAACCCTTATTACGTATAACAATGATTGGTGTGATATTCGGCATTCTGTTGGGGGTTTACCTCGGCAGATATGCCGTTTTTTTTCTTCAAGCTGTTTTGTGGCCGGTGCTAATAGGTTTGGCTTGGTCGGTGGGTTGGATTCTTGGCCGCTTGCGCCGGTGGCGTAGCCGCCCGCAAGCGGCCAAGATAGAGTCCTTTAAAATGGCTACACGTATAATTGTATACCTGTGTACCGTTATACTATTAGGCTATTGGCTCTTTCCCGTATTTGCGAAACACATCATTAATAGCTTCCTCAAGTAATGATTGCACGGTTTTATCTTGTTCCGCTGCAAGGATTTTGAATTGTCTTTGTGCTGTTTCGCTAACATGACCGCCTAGCATTCGTGTACCAACGCGGCCAGTTCGTTGTGGTTTTGTCGCCGCCTCATTATCGGTTATTGCCGGGGCTTTAATGGCTATTGGTTGTTGCGCTTGTACTGCCTGGGATAATAAGGCACGTTTTGGTTTTTTAGTCGCTACGGGTGGTTTTTCGGCCATTGTGTTACATCCTATAATTGTATAAAGGTATACGTGTATACTGGTATTATTTCATACACCAGCGATACAGTGCCATGATTTCTTGGGCTGCTTTGCCTTTCGGGTCGTATTCATTCACCGCTCTACCGTCGTTTAATGCGTCTGAGTAGGCCACGCGGTTATAAATAGCGACGGGGGCAACGGTACACATTCCCTTAAGCGCGTCCCTGGCTTCTTGCTCACGGTGTCCACTGGTAGGGATTCCATTAAGGACGATAACGGCGGGGG